>Ga0256404_1000515_pt1 | contig 100698 bp, 75 predicted proteins | sample RumenRJG_01DNA_FD_185990 | JGI IMG/M metagenome (GOLD analysis project Ga0256404, IMG submission 185990) | Bovine rumen microbial communities from Lethbridge, Alberta, Canada - RJG_01 | ecosystem: Host-associated > Mammals > Digestive system > Stomach > Rumen | place: Canada: Alberta...
TCTTTTAAAAACGCTAGATCCCGTGCAAGTGTTGCAGGGTTGCATGAAATATAAATTATTCTTTTTGGAGATAATTTAATAAGTGAATTTAAAAACACTTCGTCACTTCCTTTTCTTGGAGGATCTAAAAAAACAACATCAATCTTTTCGTTTTTGCTTGCTAGATCAAGCATAAATTTACTAGCATCTTCTAAAACAAAATTCGCGTTTTTAATATTGTTTGCTTTAGCATTATTTTTTGCATCTATTACAGCTTCTTTATTGATTTCGACTCCGATTACATTTTTAGCAAATTTACTTGCACATAAACCAATTGTCCCAATTCCACAATAAGCATCTAAAATTGTTTCGCTACTTTCTAGTTTTGCAAAATCAATTGCTAAATTATAGAGTTTTTCACATTGAACAGGATTAATTTGATAAAAAGATTTTGGAGAAATTCTGAAAGAGAGATTACAAAGTTTATCTAAAATAAAGCCACTTCCGTATAAGATTTTTTCTTTTTCTCCTAAAATAACATCGGTTTTTCGTTTATTAATATTTAATACAATTGTTGTAATTTCAGGACAAATTTTAACTAAATCCCTTACAAAATTATTTCTACCTTTAAAGTCATCCAAATTCATCACTAAAACTACCATAATTTCTTTTTTATAATTAGAAGTTCTTATTAAAACATGTCTTAATTCACCACATAATTTATCTTCATCATATGGATGAAGATTATATCTAGGTAATAATTCTTTTATCGTTTTTAAAATTTTTCTGGCTCTTTTGTCTTCAATATAACAATTATCTATTTCAATAATTTCGTGACTATTTTCCTTAAAAAACCCATATATAACCTTGTTAAATTTATTATAGCCAAAAGGAACTTGGACTTTATTTCGATAATTATAAGGCTCATCCATTCCTATACAATCATTCACTTTACTTTCGATATGTCCAATTCTTAATAAAGACTCTTTAACTTTATTTGTTTTATATTTTAATTGAGCAAGATAGGAAAGTTGTTGAAATTGACAACCTCCACAAGCTGTACAAACTTTACATTTTGGCTCAATTCTATCTAGTGATTTTTTTATTAATTTTTTAATTTTTGCATAGTATACTCCAGCTCTTTTATATAAAAGTTCTACTTCTGCTTCTTCATCAATAAAAAGTCCATTTACCAAGATAACTCTTCCATTATCTTTAATAATCCCTTTGCCTTCGCTAGATAAATCAATACATGTTCCAGTGATAATTTCTTTTTTTATTTTTCTTTTCATCTTCATTATTATGATATTTTTAAAATTTTATTGCTACAAAAAAGGCTGCGCTTTTTTGCGCAGCCTTAATTTATTTTGTTTATTATTTTAAAAAGAATCTACGAATTAAATCTTTTGAATATTCACAGGTTTCTTCCATATCGCCAAAAGCCATAACCTCTCCAGCAAAATATGTATTCTTTTTACCTTGTAAAGCTTCAACTTTTTCATACCACCCGTCAGCATAATCTTTGCTTGTAACGTGTGGGAAATAATACCAATCATCGATTCTTCTTGTTTCTTTAACTTTAAGTTTTGAAATCTCTAAATCTTTTAAGGTTGTCTCTTTTGCTTTCTCAAATTCAACATCTTCCATATTTAAGTGATTTCTTAAAGTGAAGGTAACAACTGGTTGTTCTTTAATGTCGTTGTTGTCCCAACGATGATAGAAAACCATCAAATGTCCCATAGTTTCAGGAGTCATATTATCGAAATAGTAATATGAAATTTCTGGAGTTGGTTCAACATCAACGGCCATGGTGAAATATTCTTTGTGAACAATCTTTGAGAATAATTCTTTTTCTTCTTTTGTTGCATCGGCATAACGAGCAAATAATTCAAGTGGAGTGCAGATAATTAATTTATCAAACTCTTCAACTTTTCCATTCACCGTTACATAAACTTTATCGTCTTTTCTTTCAACTTTATTAACTTCGCTATTTAATAAAGCTGGATGTTTTAGCTTACTATTAACACCTCGCCAAATACTTTCAGTTCCATCATACCAAGTCCAAAGTTTTCCGGTTTTTAAAAATTGTCTAACAGTGAAATAATCCAAATATTTAACTACATAAGCAGCTGGAATCTCATCGAAATAGCCATATCCAAAGGAAGTAAATGGGCCTTTCCAAACAAGTTCAGCATCTTCACAATGATTCAACTTTAAGAAATCTTTAAAGGTCATTGATAAATCTTTTAAGTTTGGATTTTCTCCTTTTACATATCTTAATCCTTCACCTTCTTCATTTGGTTGTTTTGGTTGAAGACCTTCATAGAGACCTAAAGAAACACCTCTATGGCCATTAAGATCATAGCCTTTATATTTTTTGGCTAATAACTTACCAAGTTTTCTCATTTTGATAAGTTTCTTTAAAAGAGCGAGTTTTGAAGATTTTAAATCACTTCCATCGGTGTTTTTGAAAACACGTCCCATTTTTGGACCATTTTCATGGCTAACTCCACCGAATTCTTCGCATTCATGAACGGCATAATAAGTATCACAACCCATAACGGCGCCCATTTCAAAAGATCTCATCGTCTCTTTTCCATCTTTGTCGATAACTTTCATCATTGGCGATAAACACTTTCCACCAACTCTGTTATCTCTTTCATAAATTTGATAATTATCATAACCATTTTTTTCTAAGTACATTGCAGCACTCATTCCGGCTGGTCCCCCACCGATTATACATATTCTTACGTCTTTTTTATTTTTTGAATCCATAAAAAATGCCTCTTATAAAAATTATACCTTTATTAATTCTTATAATCTAGTTAAATCAGTATATAAATACTTAATTAAATTAGAATAAACATTTTAGCAAATAGAGGCCTTGATTTATGACACAAACGATATAAAGTTTATTAAAAACTTAAATAAAAAATTTTTGATCAAAAATCCTTTTTAAAGATTTTAAAACGGAGGATTTATCAATTCATTTTATAGATAAGTGGAAAATCCATTAGTTAGTTAAAATATTAATTTTTCATCAAAGAAGTAACATATTTTACTTCTTCATCAATTTTTAATCTTGGAAATAAATTATTTCCTTTTGTGACTTTATTACCATCTAAAATATGCTCGTTTCTAATATTTTTGTAGTCTTTTTGAGGTTCACTCATGCCTAATTGGCAATATAGCTCGTTAGATTTATTCACTAAAACTGGTTCTAATAATTTTCCACCAACATAAAGTGTGTAAATTAAATGAGCCATTACGCTTTCAAGATTCTTCTTTTTAGCTTCGTCTTTTGCAAGATTCCAAGGGGAAGTTTCTTCAATATATTTATTTGCACAATCAAGCATTTCCATTACTTTAATATAGGCTTCACTAATCTTTAGATCGTCAATTAAAGCCTCGTTTTGATTGATTGTGTCTTTAATTAAATCTTCAAGTTCTTTATCTTGAGCATTAAGCGAACTAACAAAGCCAGGGACAACACCATCAAAATATTTAATAACCATTGAAACACTTCTACTTAATAAATTTCCAAGATTATTAACTAAATCAACATTAATTCTTTCAATAAATTGTTCAGGAGTGAATGTTCCATTTTCACCAAACACAATTTCTCTTACAAGATAGTATCTTAGTGCATCAACACTATATCTTTCAATTAAAGGATAAGGCGAAATTACATTACCTTTTGATTTTGACATTTTCCCATCTTTCATCATGATTAAACCGTGAACAAAAACTCTATCTGGGAGTCTTAAATTAAGTGATGCTAAAAATTCAGGCCAGTATATGGTATGAAATCGGGTAATATCCGCTCCAATTACGTGAATAATTTCACTATCTTCGCTTTCCCAGAATTTTTTATAAAGTTGGTCGTGATCTGTTCCATATCCAAGAGCAGTTAAATAATTAAATAAGGCATCAACCCAAACATATGAAACATGTTCTGGATTTTCAAGAAGAGGAATCCCCCATTTAAAAGATGTTCTTGAAACACAAAGATCGGTTAAACCGGGTTTTATAAATGTATTTATCATTTCGTTTTTTCGACTTATAGGTGTAACAGATTTAGGATTTAAAAACCAATTATTTACTACATCTAAATATTTATTTGTTTTAAAAAAATAACACTCTTCAGTTTCTTTTTGAACAGGGCGACCACAATCTGGACAAAGATGATTTTCACCAACTTGTGTATCTGTCCAAAAAGCTTCACAAGGAGTACAATACCAACCTTCATATTTTCCAAGGTATATATCGTTGTTTTTTATCATATGAGAAAAAACTTTTTGAATAATTTTCCAATGTCTTTCTTCAGTAGTTCTTATAAAATCATCGTTTGAAATCTCCATCGTTTTCCATAAAGTTTTAAATTGTTCGCTGATTCTATCTACATATTCTTGCGGAGTAACGTTGTTTTCTTTTGCTTTCTTTTCGATTTTGACTCCGTGTTCATCAGTCCCCGTTAAGAAATAACATTCGTATCCTCTCATTCTTTTATTTCTTGCAAAAACGTCACATAAAGTCGTGCAATATGCGTGTCCAATATGGGCATTTCCACTTGGATAATAAATAGGTGTTGTTATATAAAATCTTTTCTTCATAAAAAACTCCTCTGGATGCAAAAAATATTATAACAAAAAAACAATCCCACTAGGGATTGTTTTAATGCATTTTTATTTTATTTTTTTGCGTTTTTGTCTTCTAAATGATATTTCTTATTGAACTTATCAATTCTACCATCAGCTTGGGTAAATCTTTGTTTACCAGTATAGAATGGATGGCATTGACTGCAAGTATCAACACGAATTTCATCTAAAGTTGATTCTGTTTCAAATGTATTACCACAAGAAATGCAAGTAACTTTACATTTGTGATACTTTGGGTGAATATTTGACTTCATTTTGCTACTCCTTCCGCCTTGATTTACTTTTCTTCAATCAAAGAAAGCATGTATAAAGATTATATTAGTAACCTGCTTACTAATCAAGTCCAAATTGCTTTTTAACTCGAATTCAACTTATAAGTGGAAATTTATTTAATTTATAAAAATATCAAAATGTAAAACAAACTTTACATATAATAAACGATTTTGCTATTAAAAAAGTGATTTTATATTAAAATATTGAGCATGGAGGTAAAAAAATGATAAGCAAAAACTTAGCAAAAGAGATTCTTAATACCTGTTTAGAAACTGGCGGCGACTTTGCTGAAATCTTCTATGAAGAACATTATTATTCAACAATTAGTCTAGAAGGCGGTAAAGTTGATGCTTGTGGAGATAAATTAATTACTGGTGTTGGGATACGTATTCTTAAAGATTTAAGAAGTGTCTACGGACACACAAACGATTTATCAAAGAAAAATTTGCTTGATCTTGCAAAAGATCTTTCAAAATCATTTAGTGGAAGTCGTATTAAAAGTGTTGATTCATTAAAAACTAAAAAATTTAAGTTAAAAAATAAACCAATCGAAAGTTACAAAAACTTAGATAAAAAAGAGGTTATTTCTAATCTTAAAAAATGTAGCAAAATAATTTCTGATTATGATCCAAGAGTTGTTCGTGTGACAACAGGATTTTTATGTGATTGGCAAGATATTACTATTTTTAATAGCGATGGAAAGGTATTTAAAGATCACCGAGAACATGGTCGTTTAGTTCTTTCTTCAATAGCTAGCGAAAATGGAAAAATCGAAACTAGATTTGATGGACCTGGTACACAAAAAGGTTGGTCATATTTTACAAAAGAATTAAATTTAGCTAATCTTGCAAAAGAAAATGCTAAAAAATTAATTTTAATGCTTGGTGCAAAAGAGTGTCCAAGTGGTACATTCCCAGTTATTATTGGAAATGGTTGGGGTGGAGTAATCTTCCATGAAGCTTGTGGACACCAACTTGAAGCAACTTCAGTTGCTAAAAAATTAAGTGTATTTAGTAATGCATTTAATACCCAAATTGCAAATCCAATTGTTAGTGCCTATGATGATGGAACCATTGCAAATGAATGGGGAAGCAATAATATTGATGATGAAGGCGGCGAATGCAAGAAAAATCTTTTGATCGACCATGGTATTTTAAAAGGATATTTAGTCGATCCATTCAATGCTCGTAGAATGGAGGGATTTAAACCAAATGGTTGTAGCCGTCGTCAATCTTATAAATATGAACCTACAAGCCGTATGAGTAACACTTATATTGCATGTGGCGAATCAACTCCTGAAGAAATTATTAAGAATACTAAACTCGCAATTTATGCGGTTTCATTTAATGGTGGTTCGGTTGATCCATCCACTGGTGAATTCAACTTCGGTTGTAGCGAAGCTTATCTTGTTAAAGATGGAAAAATTGTAATGCCACTTAGAGGAGCGACTTTAATTGGCAAAGCTACAGAAATTTTAAAACATATTGATATGGTTGGAAACGATGTTGCACTTGGCCAAGGAATGTGCGGATCATTAAGTGGTAGTATCCCAGTAAATGTTGGACAACCAACAATTAGAGTTGATGAAATTCTTGTCGGAGGAAGAGGAGGAAGTATTGATGAACTTAAATAATTTTTTTGAAGAAGCTAAAAAAGAAGGAATTAGTGTTTCTGAAGTTACCTACTTTAAATTTTCATCCAAAGCTTTTTCATTATTCCATAAGGAATTAGATAACTATTCAATTAGTAATCAATCCATTGTTAAAACAAGAGGAATCTATAGTGGAAAAATGGGTTCAGTAACTACTGAAAATACAACTAATGTATCCATTCCATATTTAATTAATGGAATTAAATCAACTGCCTCTTTAGTAGAAAAGAGTGAAGAACCTATTATTTTTAAGGGAAGTGAGAAGTATCATAAACGTAATCTTTTTAATAAAGAATTAGGTGAAATTAGTGTTGATAAGAAATTAGAAGTTTTGCATCAACTTGAGGATTTAGCCTATGCTTACGATAAAAGAATTAGCGAAGTTCAAGTTCAATATCAAGAAAATGAGAACGAAAAACTTTTAGCTAATAGTTATGGTTTAAAATTAAAAAGCAAAAACAACTATTATTACTTCTATTTAAGTGTTGTTGCAAAAGATGGTGAAGAAGTTAAATCAGATGGAGATATATATTTAGAAAGTGATTTTTCAAAGTTTTCTCCAAAAGAATTTGTTAAAAAGATTTGTGATAGAGTCTTATCTAAATTCCATGGTACGCCAATTAAGAGCAAAGCCTATAAAGCCGTTCTTAATCAAGATGTTGTCTCAGGTTTATTAAGTGCTCTTATTAAAAATTCTTGCAGTGCAGAAAATGTTCAAAAGAAATCATCACTTTTTGTCGATAAACTCGGCAAAGAAGTTCTTTCTAAAAAAATTACTATTGAAGAAAAACCACTTGAAAAGAATTGCTTCTTCACATATTTCGATGATGAAGGTGTCGCAACTTATAATAAAAAGATAGTTGATAAAGGTGTATTAACAACTTATTTATACAACCTTGAAACCGCAAAAAAAGATAATAAAGAATCAACAGGAAATGGCTATGATGCTGGATCCAAAATTGGAATTGATGTTACCAATTTAAGTTTAAAACCTGGAAAACTCAGCGAAGAAGATCTCTTCAAAAAAATCAAATACGGGGTATATATCACTTCCATTTCAGGATTACATGCTGGTTTAAATCCAAATTCTGGCGACTTCTCTTTACAAGCCGAAGGCTATCATATTGAAGATGGAAAAGTTACTTCACCACTTTCTTTAATTACAGTTGGTGGGAACCTTGTAGAGGTCTTTAGCAATGTATTAGGAGTTGGTAATAATGTAGTTTTACAATATACTTCAGTTAGCACTCCTTCAATTGCAATTAAAGGCTTAAAAGTCAGTTCATAATTTTAAAATTTACACAAAAAAAATAAACTCTATAGAAATCCAGTGGGTTTCCTATAGAGTTTTTTTATTTTTTGTTTTAACTATTCTTGTCTTGGTTTTTTAAGATGTATAAAATACCAATTGTTTTTGGTCCACAGTGCGAACAAACTGTACAACCAGTTTCAGTTATATGGATATTTTCTTTTGGGAAAAATGGTGATATCTTTTCATAAATATATTTATCCCATCCATCAATTCTTCCAGAATGTGTAATAAAAAGACAATCTGTATCAATATTTGGTAAATCTTCCATAAATTCATCTATTTGAACATCAACCGCTTTTTTATAATTTCCTCTTGGTTTTTTATAAACTAAAAGTTTTCCATCAATCATTTTTGCAACTGGATGAATATGTAAAGCATGAGCAACAATCATCGTCATTCCACTACATCTTCCACCTTTATATAAATAAGTAAGGGTTTCTATACAAAATTTTGCACTAACAAGTGGAACTAAAGCGCTTACTTTATCAAATATTTCTTGAACAGATAAACCTTCGTTTTTGAATTTAGCCATTTTCATAACAAGTAGACCTGTACCAGTTGAAAGTGAGCCACTATCTACAACCTTAATTCTTCCTTCTGGAAATTCTTGACTTGCAATAACAGCATTTTGGTAGGTTGAAGACAGTTTCGATCCGATTCCTGTGAAAATAATATCTTTTCCTTCATCAATATATTTCTTAAAATTTTCAATAAATTCACCAACATTTACAGCCCCAGTTTTTGGAGTTGCACCAATTTTTTCAACTTTTTTATATAGTTCTTCACTATTGATATCGACTCCATCATGATAATCATGACTATCATCTTTAAAAGCAACGTGTAGTGGTAAAACAACAATATTATTTTTTTCAATTATATCTTTAGATAAATCGACAGTACTATCGACCATAATTTGAATTTCGTTCATAGTTCACCTCTATAATGATTATATAATATTCTTAAATTTCAGTATAATCTAATAGATTTTATAAACAATATAAGTTTATTTTGATATTATGTTAAAGAGGTAATTTATTGTATGGCAAATAAAAAACAAAAAAAGAAAACAATTAATCTTTGGAACGAATTCAAAGCATTTATCTCAAGAGGAAATGTCCTTGATATGGCAGTTGGTGTTATTATGGGCTCTGCTTTTGGAGCTATTGTCACCGCTCTTGTTAATATTTTGCTTAGTGTTTGCACTTGGGCGGTCCCAGGTGGTATTAAAGGTTTGGTATCAGTTTTACCAGCCATTAACGAAGCTCAAGCGGGTTTAGATGGAATTGGGCAAAAATTTAGTGCTGCAAATTTAAATGATGTTATTTCAACCTACGCAACTGCTTCTGGTTTTGATCCAAAAAATCCTTCGGCCTTTGGAAATGCTCAAGCCGCGATTTTAAGTAAATATACGCTTCATGGCTCAACTTATTATTATAATGGATCTGCAATTATTGATTGGGGAACCTTCATTAATACTATTATTTCATTTTTAATTATTGCTTTAGTTTTATTTACAATTATTAAAATCGTTACAATTTTAAAAGCAAAAAGAAGTGAACTTGAAGCAAAACAAAGAGAACTTTATTATAAAAAACATCCAGAAGAAAGACCTCTACCACCAGAACCAGGAAAACCAGTTGATACTCCAGAAGTTGCTTTATTAAAAGAAATTCGTGATGCTTTAAAAAATACACCACAAGTTAAATAAGAAATTAAGCTCAATCCGAAACGGATTGAGCTTTTATTTTAATTTCCTTTTTTATCTTTTTTTATACAAATTAAATCGGGTTTATTAATAGTAACTAAAGTGTTTTCAGGGATACTTTCAGTTATAAATACATTTGAACCAATAACCGAATTGTCACCAATTATACTTTCGCCACCTAAAATTGATGCTCCACTATAAATAATTACATTATTTCCAATGGTAGGGTGTCTTTTGGTGTTTTTTAATTGATGACCTCTACTTAATGAAAGAGCACCAAGAGTAACACCTTGATAAATTCTTACATTATTTCCAATAATTGTTGTTTCACCAATTACAATTCCAGTTCCGTGATCAATCATAAAAAATTCGCCAATTTTAGCACCTGGATGTATGTCAATTCCTGTTAGGAAGTGGGCTTCTTCACTAATAATTCGAGCAATAATTTTGAAATTTTGTTTATAAATTATATGAGCAATCCGATGATAAAAAATTGCAGTAAATCCAGGATATGCACTAATAATTTCGCTATAAGAATCAGCTGCTGGATCACCATCAAAAATTGCTTTTATATCTTTATCAAATAAATCTTTTAAAGTATCAACATTAGCGAAAAATTCTTCTTTTTTGTCTTTTGAAATATATCTTTCATAAAAATATTTAGCTTTTTTTAATTCTTCACTTGAATCAATATTTCTTGCAAATAAAAAAGGATAAAAGGTTCTTTTTAATGCATTTACAAAGGATAAAATTCCTTTTTTATTTGGGATTTTTTCATTTTTTAATTCCACGAATATCTCTCTCCTGTGTCTGGCATAATAATAACAATGTTTTTATTGTGCAAACCTTTATTTTTTATAGTTAAAAGTGCACCTTTTAAGGCTGCACCACTTGAAGTTCCAACCAATATTCCTTCAAGTTTTGTGATTTCTTTTGCCTCGTTTATTGCATCATCATCTTCAATATCTACGATATCATCAACATATTCTTTTTTATAATTTTGTGGAACAAAATTAGCACCTATCCCTTGAATTTTATGAACTCCAGCATAGCCTTTGGTAAGTAAAGGCGAAGAAGCTGGTTCAATTCCAATTAATTTTGTAGGTAAATTTTTTTCTTTGAAAAATTTACCTATTCCAGAAATTGTTCCACCAGTTCCAATTCCCGAAAAAATATAGTCTACATCTTTTAAATCACTATAAATTTCTCTTGCAGTATTTTTATAATGAGCATCAATGTTTGCTTCATTATAAAATTGTCCTGCAATTAAAGAATTTTTTATTTCTGAATGAATTTTATTAGCCTCAATAACTGCCTCATTCATTCCGCCATCTACTAAAATAAGTTCGGCGTTATAAGCTTTCATTAAGGCTTTTCTTTGCTCGCTCATTGATTTAGGCATAACAATAATAATCTTGTTTCCAAAATAGTTCCCAAGCGAGGCAAGACCAATCCCAGTATTTCCACTAGTAGGTTCAATAATTACGGTATCTTTATTTAATAATCCTTTATTTATATAGTCTAAATACATTGATAAAGCTACCCGATCCTTTATAGAGCCAGCCGGATTTTGTTTTTCAAGTTTAGCATATAATTTACAGTCAAGATGATATTTTTCTTCAATTTTTTTAAGTCTTAAAAGAGGCGTATTGCCAATTAATTCAAGAACTGAATTATAAATCATTTTATTTGACCTTAATTTCTTTTGCTCTTTCTTTTAAAATCTCTTTAGCTTTTTCTAAAAATATTTTTTCGTTCTTTTTGCTAACTTCACTTTCTTTTTCAAGAGCTTTTTTAACTCTTCTTAATTGTTCGTTAACTTCGCTTTGAGATTTTTCTAAAATTCCATAATAAAGAATTGAAGTTCTTATCGTAAGCATTGAATAATTTCTCTTGATATAGTCTTTTTCTTTACTACCTAAAGAATCAAAAAGTTTTTGTGCGTCATCTAACTTATCTAAAACAATAAGAATGTTTAATTTATATGTTTTGGCTTTATATAAGGTTTCTGTCGAGACTTTTACTTTGTTTTCAATTATTTTATCAAGTAAAGTAAGAGCTTCATCATATTTTTCATTTTTAAAATAATTTCTAACTGTCGAAAGATTTACAAGAGCTGAAAAATCAGTAATTGTATCAAATACTTCATAGGTATTGTTTTCAATTCCTAAAAATTCATCGCCTTCAATGTTTAATAAAACATTATAAGCTTCGATATTGATCTTTTTATTTAATAAAACTAAACGATATCCATCCGTAATCGAATCGAGTTTTGCTGGGAAATAATCATAAATAAAAAGCATTCCACCAACAGTAACTAAAATTAATTGAAAATATTTAAAAAACATTAAAGGATTTTGACCGCCCTTAACTTTGTCACTAATTAAACTATAAGCAATAACTAAAAACGCAACTTCAATGGCATATATAAAAAGTGGCGCCCAAACAAATGGAATTGGAGTAGATTTTTCACTTTTTGGCATAATTAAAGTTTCGCCAGTTAATCCATCAAAGGCTTTCGGAAACTTAAATTTTGTTACAAATTTATTATTTTTTTGGTCATAAGTCTTATAAATACAAAAACCTAAAATATTGAAACTAATAATTTTATATTTTCCTATTTTTGCACCAAGAACGTGTCCAACTTCAAAAAGTATAACTTGTAAAATAGCAGAAATGATTAGGGCTAAAATTAAAAAAGCCGTAATTTGCATCCCATTAATTTGTGAAACTCCTTCTAATGAAGGACTAATAACTCCAAAACCAATAATAGCGGCAGTTGCTATCATTAAGGTGTAAACAATTAAACTAACAACATCTTCTTTTGACATATAAATCTCCTTTTGTTAATCAACCAACGTGAATTAATTAGGAATTTTGTCTTCACTATTTTATCACGATAAAATTTATTTAAAAAATAATAAATTTACTCCACGCTATTTTGGTATTTTCTAATAATAGCTTTTAAAACATCCTCATTGAATAAGTAAGAAATTCTTTTTACTGATTCATTAATACTGTATTCGTTTTGGGAAAAATAATATAAACAGATTTCGCTAAGTCCGTTTGCGAAAAATTTTGCACAATCTTTTTTATCATTAATTCTCAAATTATATTTGTTCAAAAATTTGATAATCATTGAAGAAATATAAGTTGAAATAAAACTATTTAAGACATCGTTTGCATTACTTTTTGCGATTAATAAATTAAATGATTGATCTTGAAATAAAAATATAAAAACATTTCTTATAATTGAATTCAAATCATTATCATAAACCTCTGGAATTTTGTTATAACAATAAATCGAAAAAATTACATCATAAATGTTCTTAAAATGATAATAAAAAGTTTGTCTTTTTATGTTAAGAGAAGCACAAATTTTATTTACATCAATTTCATTAAATTCATACTTTTCCAAAAGTTTTTTGAATGTATTTTGGATGTCTTTTTCTGTACTAACCATTCTTAACCTCTTTTTTTCCTTTCACTTTTTTATTTATATATTCAGAAAAATAATATAGACCAGCAGATAAGGCGGCCATTAAAACTATCATTATTCCATCGATTATTAAAATATGACTAAATTGAACATCTTTATTAATTTTTAAGATACTCCATGGCAAAATATAACTTAAAACAAAAATTAAAGAAGTTGCAATTACTGACCCAATAAAGACAACTAGTCTAAATCCATCAAATGGATATGAAACCCCAAATAAAGCTAAAATTGAGCCTAAAGCCATAAAATAAACTGCATAGGTAACAATTTCTCCTTTAAATTCTGATGGATGTAGCGTTGTTATTAAAAATAAAAGCATAATTTCAATAGCCATAATTGTTCCATTTATTGAAGCAGCTTTAAATATTGTTCCAAGAAAACTCCCTTTGACAATTTCTTCGTTATTTTTCTCAAGAGCCAAGAAAAATGCCGCTATTCCAATACAAACTACATCCCAACCATAGAAATGACTTGGCTCAAATGGATAAGTGAGTTTTAATGGCGTTACTGCAGTTATGAGGAAGAAAATATTTACTAAAATAGCAAATAAAGTCTTTATCAAAAATAAACTACAAGTTCTTTGAAGATTATTAATTACTCTTCTTCCTTGGCCAATTACATCTGGAAGAGACAAAAAATCATTATTATATAAGATAATATTTGCAAGATCTTTTGCGGCTTTGTTTGCACATCCAACCGTAATTCCTACATTACTTGCTTTTAGAGCAAGCAAATCGTTAACTCCATCTCCAAACATACCTACTGTATGTCCATTTTCTTTTAAAGTGTTAACAATAATTTCTTTTTGTTCAGGAGTAACTCTTCCAAAAATATTATATTTAAGGGCGGCTTTTTCAACTTCTTCTTTGCTTAAACCTTCTAAAGAAATATAGTTTTGACTGCCGACAACCCCAACTTTTTTAGCTACTTCTTGAACTGTAAAAGGATTATCACCACTTACAATTTTTATATTAACACCTTTTTTGATAAACCAATTAATTATGTCGATGGCGTTTTTTCTAATTTTGTCTTGAATTAAAATAATTCCGATTGGAATCATTTTGTTTGGTGATTTATTATTTCTGATCTCGTTTTTAGAATATCCTACAACCAAAACTCGATAGCTTTTTTTACTATATTCCTCAACAATTTCTTTAATTTCAGCGTATTTTTCGTCAATCGGTACAAATCCATAAGCGCCAACTGTTATAGTTCCAACATCTTCTAAAGTTGCTGATGAATATTTATTATAAGTAGAAAATTGCAAAGCTTTGATTTTTTTAAAAGCTCCATTTAAGCCAAAATGTTCTTTTAAAGCTTTTGCTGTAAAATTATCATCGTTTGTTGCTTTTAGGTAGCTCCCCATAATAACTTTAAACCTTTCAAAAGAATAAGGACTTTCTTTAAGAGTAAAGGTTTCATAAACGAGCATGTCTCCTTCGGTAATTGTTCCGGTTTTATCAAGACATAAAACATCACACCTTGCCAAAGTTTCAATTGAATACATATCTTGAACTAAAACTTTTTTACTACTTAAATTTATAACCCCGACCGTGAGTGTTGTTGAAATTAAAAGGTACATACCTGAAGGAATCATTGAGATAAGTGCGCCAGCAATTGGAGCTATTTCTCTTTGAAAATTATTATAATTTTGAAAAGCACTATTAACAATTCCTTTTGATAAAATCGTAAGAATTCCAACAAAAATAACAATAAAAGAAATAATTTTAAATAATCTATTTAATTGTAGATACATTTGTGATTTAGGAGCTTTGTAGCTCTTAGTTTGCTCTTGGATTTTATTTGCATAGTTTTCTTTTCCTACTGCCATAACTTTTACAAATAATGAGCCGCTTAAAAGATAAGCTCCACTCATCAAACTCGAGCCAGCTATTTTTTTAATTGGCATTGATTCGCCAGTTAAAATTGATTCGTCAATCAACGCTTCACCACTTAAAACAAACGAGTCGCAAGGAATTTGATCGCCTTCTTTTAAATGTAAAATGTCATCTAAAACAATGTCATGAATATTTATTTTTACTATTTTTGAACTTCTTACGCCCTCAACTTGCTTTAAATCAATAATTGATAATTTATCGGTTTTAAATTTAGATCTTAAATCTTGAATTAATCCAATTAAGGTATTACAAAGAACAACAATCATGAAAAAACAATTTGTAATTTGCGTCTTAAAGTCAGAAACCAACAAGAATATTCCAATTCCGAAAAGTAAAATATTATAAAAAGTAAATAAATTGCTAATTACAATCTTAAAATATTGTTTAAACTTTTCAGCTTTCACAAAATTTGTAAGTTTTTGTTCAACCCTAATTCGAACTTGGTCTTTATTTAATCCTGTTTCGTAATTTGGATAAAATCTTTCAATGCTATTTAAATCAACTTTCTTCTTCATGACTCACTCCTAAGGGAAATAACAGGATCTTTATTTGCAGCAATTCTAGATGGAATAAATCCACTAATCAAAGTAAGCAAAATTGATATGATAACCAATAAAATAACGTGATATATACTAAGTCTTGCAATTTCACCTAAATTATAATCGCTATAAACTCTATTTAAAATATAGTTGGTTGGAAAACAAATTATATAAGCAAATAAACACCCAAGAATTCCACTAATTCCACCGATAATAGAAGATTCAGCTTTAAAAAGTCTTCCAATATCTTTTTTTCTTGCTCCAACCGCTCGTAAAATACCAATTTCTTTAGTTCTTTCTAAAACTGAAGTATAGGTAATAATGCCAGTCATAACGCAACTTACAAGAAGAGAAATTGAAGCAAAAATGATTAAAACAACAGAGATTATAGTAATCATTTGACCTATTCCGCTTGTAATATCACTTGCAATATCTGAATAAAAAATTTGTTCTTTTTCGCTATTTGCATGATATTCATCATTTTTAATTTCGTTATAATCGTCAAGGGCTTTTTTTAAGTCATTTTTGCTTGATAAATCTTTTGGAAAAACCACAATATTGCTTATTTTGCTATAACTAGAAGCATAAGCATAAATTCCTAAAGCTTTTTTAATCGCTTCTTTTTCGTTGCCATTATTATATAATTCAAGAGTTTCATTAATATATTTTTTCATGTATTCTTTATCATTAATTCCATTTACTAATAATTCTTCTGGAACCATATCACAACCAAAACCTTCAGCGGCATTTAAATAATAATTAATATTTAAATATGGTCGACTAACATCTGTCGCTCCATAACCATCAAAAAACCTATTATATAAAGTTGTAAGCGTTGTTCTTGATAAAGTAGAATTTTCTAAAACAATTTCTAAAGAAGTAATAAAACTTTCAAAATTTTTAATGCCATAACCATTTCCATTTTTAATAACAACATTCTTTTCAAAATCATGGATGATTGAGGTGGCGTTTTGTTCGTTTGTTAAAATTAAATCGTTTTGCAAAGATTTTAAATAGCATAGGCCAGTTGTCATTAAAGGAACAAGGGTTGATTTTCTTGGTCTTAAAATTCCTACAATTTTAAGGTCAATTCCTTTATTTTCATCTTGATATAGATCATTAATATCATGAGTAACATAATTTTGCATTTCTTTAGTGTTCCCGTCGCCATCAGTTTTTTTAATAATTTCACCTTTATCATAATATTCATTAAATCCGAAGACTTTGTATTTTTTATTTTTAATATCTTCCCATAAAAGTGGCTTAACTTTGGTTTTTCTATCAGTTGATTCAACATTTAATGATGTATCAACTTTATTATAAAAACCAAGCGCTTTTAAAGCTGTAAAACTAATTCTATTACAATTATCTACCACTAAAACGAGTTCGTTACTATTTTTTGGATAGGTTCCTTCTATAACTTCATAAGACTCGTTAATATATTTTTCTTCCCCATATAAAGGATGAAAATAATCAGTAGGAAGTCCCGTATATTGAGATAATGATGTATTAATATAGTTGGTTGATAAATAATTTACTACCCCAACTTCTTTTTCTTGTGAACCATCAATTGAGGATGGGAATTCTGTCATTAAATTAAATGAATAATAAGAAGAATAATTTACTAAATAATCATTAATTAAGTGATCTTCATTTTTCAATTTCTCTAAAAAATTAACATATTTTTTGGAGAATATATTGTATTTGTAAGTTAATGTACTACTTGGACTAATATATGGATATAAATTATTCGTATCTGGATATTTTTCAATTTCATTTATTTTATTCTCTTCATCAGTTTGTTTTCCTGTTATTGAATATGATGGAATGTTTATTGGTGCTTGTGAAGCAGTTTCGCTTTCAATTCGATTTACATAATTTGAAAATCCATTTGATAAAGCAAGAACTAATGATACTCCAATAATTCCAAAAGAAGCTGCAACTGAAGTTAAGGCGGTTCTTCCTTTTTTGGTATATAAGCTCTTAATCGACATTTTTAAAGCGGTGAAAAAAGACATGGAAGTCTTCTTTTTTTCTTTTTTCTTTTTTCTTTTCGGTGGAGTTGGAATAAATCTAGTTGGTAAAGAATCGCTAATAATTACTCCATCTTTTATCTTTATAATTCTATTTGCATACATATTAGCTAATTCTTCATTATGTGTGACCATAATAACTAAATGATCTTTTGAAATTTCTTTAATGATATTCATTACTTGGACACTGGTTTTTGAATCAAGTGCGCCAGTTGGTTCGTCTGCTAAAATAATTTCAGGATTTGAAATAAGGGCACGAGCAATCGCTACTCTTTGTTGTTGCCCACCACTTAATTGATTAGGTTTTTTAGTTAAAATGTCATCAAGTCCAACTTTATGAAGAGCGTCGGTTGTTCTTTTTTTTCTTTCTTTATGATTTACTCCGTCAAGAGTTAAAGAAAGCTCAACATTTTCTAAAATGGTTAAATGAGGTATTAAATTGTAATTTTGAAATACAAAACCAATTCTTTTATTTCGATAATTATCCCAATCTTTACTTTTATATGATTTTGTTGATTTTCCATCTATATATAAATTTCCTTCTGTATAAGCATCAAGTCCACCAATAATATTTAATAAGGTGGTCTTCCCACAACCAGAAGGACCAAGGACACAACAAAATTGGCTTTTAGGGAAATTCAAAGTTATGTTGTTTAGTGCTCTAAATGGTTTTTTATCAATAATATAATCTTTTGAGATATTTTTAAGTCTTAACATATAACTACCTCTTTCATTATTATAACCTCAAAATTATTTTTTTGACACTGTAAAATTATTGCTAAAAAAACCAAATCAAAAAACATATATATAACGCCCTCTTTTTTCTAAACATTAAATCTTGTTTTTTTAAAAATCTCTATATATAACCCGCTCTTTTTTAAAAATCGCGATTTTTTTTAAAGAAAAAACCATCGCACAATTTTGCATATCTTAAGGCTGCTATATTCCTATCCTGACCTGGTTCGAAAGCTCCACTCGCGATGGCTTTATTATTATAACAAATTATTATTTAAAAACTATTTCTTTCTTGGTTTTAAAACTTTTATTCCGCCCATAAATGGTTGTAATACTTCTGGAATCAAGACACTTCCGTCTTTTTGTTGATATTGTTCAAGAATTGCAGGGAAAACTCTAGAAGTTGCAAGGCCACTGCCATTTAAAGTGTGACAGAAATGGATCTTTCCATTTTCGTCTTTATATCTAATTTTTCCTCTACGAGCTTGATAATCTCTAGCATTAGAAACACTAGATACTTCTTTATAAATTTTCATGCTAGGGATCCAAACTTCAATATCATAAGTTCTTGCCATTGAGTGAGAACAATCTCCAGCAGCTAATTTTGAAATTTGGAAATGTAGGCCAAGTTTTTCAATAAGAGTTTTTGCTTTTTTAACAAGTTCTTCAAAAGCACGATCACTATCATCATCTTTAGTATATTCGACCATTTCAACTTTATTAAATTGATAGCCTCTAATCATGCCTCTTTCTTCGCTTCTATATGATCCGGCTTCTTTTCTATAGCAAGGAGTATAAGCAAAATACTTCTTTGGTAAACTTTCATCATCTAAAATTTCATCACGATGTAAATTTACAAGAGCAGTTTCTGCAGTTGGAAGTAAAAATCTTTCAGGTTGAACTTCTTCTAAAACAAATACATCTTTTTCAAATTTTGGGAATTGTCCAGCAGTAAATCCAGATTCATAATTTAACAAATGTGGTGGCAAAATAAATGTAAATCCATCAGCTAAATGTTCACTAATAAAAAAATTTAAAAGTGCCCATTCGAGTCTTGCTCCTAAATTTGTATAAATCCAAGTCCCGCTTCCACTAATTTTTGCTGCTCTTTTATAATCAATTAAACCTAAAGATTCAGCAAGTTCTACATGGTTTTTTAAAGGGAAATCAAAAACAGGTTTTTCTTTATATTTATAAATTGGTTTGTTGTTTTCTTTTCCACCAGGAAGTAAATCTTTATCTGGTAAATTTGGAAGCGCAAACCAAATATCATCGATTTCTTTTTCAACAACTTTTAATCTTTCTTCGTTTTCTTTATTTTCGTTTGCAAGTTCTTTTACTTTTTTAAATAAAGCATTAACATCTCCACCGCTTTTTTTAACTTCTGGAACAGATTTTGAAAGTTTATTTTGTTCTGCTTTATTAGTTTCGGTTAATTGTTGAAGTTTTTTTCTTTCAGCAACAAGTTTTACAAGGTCATCTAAATTAACCTCATATAATTTGCCTTTTAATAACTCTTCAACCTCTTTTTGATGTTCAACAATGTAATTTAAATCGTTCATAGTTATAACCCTTTGTAAATATTAATTAATTTTTGACCCACGTTTTTAAGCGAATTTGTTGCAGCAATTTCTTTAGCTTTAGATGTAGTTAATAATAAATCGTTACTAATTAACTTAGAAAAATCGTTTATTAATGAATCTAAATCATTATAGACATAGCCATTTTCTTTATCAATTATTATATCGCTATAAACGCTGCCTTTTAACGCTAAAATTTGTGTCTGACTTGCCATTGCTTCATAGCATTGCATGACATTACTTTCATAAGAATTCAAAAATAAATATGCTACTGAATTAAAGACAAGAGAAAGATAGACATTTTCATCTACTATTCCACTAATAATTAAATTCTGTGGGTGTTTTTTGATCACCTTTTTAATTCGTCTAGTTATATGTTCTAAATCAGTAATAGCAACAAATTTAATCTTAGGAAATTTTTGGGCGATTTTATTAATTCTTTCAAACGCTTTTTCATCGCTAAAATTTAAAATTGTAATAACGAATTGATTGTCTTCAGAACATTTAAAATAACGATAAGCTATATTTCTGGTATAAGTATTTTTAACTGAAAATTTAGAAATATTAACTCCACTCCCTAAAACTTTAATTCTTGCTGTAACACCAATTTTTATAAGATTATTCAAATTTTCTTCATTAGGTACAAGAACTAAATCAGTTTTATTAATAAGGTCGAGATCAAACTTTGAAATCATTAATGTCCCATCTTTTTTTGTAGATAAAATCGAGCCTTCATAGTCTTCTTCGCAATATAGCAAACTTAAAATAATTTTGGCGCCTTTTATTAGCTCACTTTTATATTTTCTTAATTCATTAAGTGATAAAAAGTGAGCAATAGTATAGGTTTCATCATAAATTGAGACGGAATAATTGTGATCGTTAAGCTCTAAGGCACCTTTTAAATCATTTCTAAGTCTTGTTAATTCAAATGAATTTTTTTCGCTTGAAATTATAAGAGGTTTCATAAATCGGTTTTTTCTTCTTTTTTACCACTATTTTCTTCATTTACGCTTTCTTCTTGGTTAGTTTCTTCGCTTTTTGGGCACACCGTGAAAGAAGTGGCTATTTCATTATCTTTTAAGTTAATAATTTTTACACCTTGTGAATTTCTTCCAATAACTCTAACTTGAGAAAGTGAGGTTCGAATAACTTGTCCATTATTTGTAATAACAATGATGTCTTCACCACCATTAACCATTTTTAATCCAACAAGTTTTCCGGTTTTTTCAGTTACTTTCAATGTGATAACTCCACTTGCACCTCTTCTTGTTTTTCTATAATCATTAAGGTCGCTTAATTTTCCAAGGCCGTTTTCACTTAAAACAAATGTTTTTAAACCTTCAAGGGATGTTGCAAGTGAAACAAGTTTAGCACCATTAGAAAGTCTCATACCTCTGACACCTGCTGCGCTTCTTCCCATTGATCTCACTTCTTTTTCATTGAAGACGCAAGCTTTTCCTTCATCACTCGCAAGAACAATTTCAGAAGTTCCATCAGTTACTTTTACATCAAGTAAACTATCATTATTTTTTAATGTAATAGCATATTTTCCATTAACATTAATTCTTTCAAATTCTTCAAGAGAGGTACGTTTTACAATTCCCTCTCTAGTTGCAAAGAATAAGAATTTATTTTTATATTCATCGACTGAAATTATAGAATTTATCGTTTCATTTTGTTCTAAGTTAAGTAAATTTAAAACTGGAATTCCTTTTGCTTGCCTGCTAGCCTCGTTAACTTCGTGGCCTCTTTTTCTATAAACTCTACCTAAACTTGAGAAGAATAATATATCGGTATGAGTTTTGCTAGTGACCATATTTATAACTTCATCATCGCTATAAACACTCATTCCTTTAACTCCAACTCCCCCTCTATTTTGAGTTTTAAATTCATCAAGAGACATACGTTTTATATAACCTTTTTGAGTTAAAGTAATAACAATATCATCTTCTGGAATTAAATCTTCATCATCAACTGAAACAATTGAATATGAAATTTCTGTTTTTCTTTCATCACCAAATTTTTCTTTAATTTCAATAAGCTCTTTAATTACCACATCGGCTTCATGGTCTCTTGATTCAAGAATGTATTTGTCGTTTTTAATTAAATTAATAATTTCGTTTTTCTCATCGGTTAATTTAAGTGTTTCGATGCCAGTCAATCTTCCAAGAGTCATACCAATAATTGCTTTTGCTTGGTCGTCATTAAAACTAAATCTTTGTTTTAACCAATCTCCAAATTCTTGTTGGTTCTTACTATTTTTTGCATGATCTACAACTTCGTCAATATTGTCATGAACAGCTAATAAAGCTTCAACAATTTTAAGTCTTGATTCATGTTTTTTAAGTAAGAATCTTGTTCTTCTTTCAATAACATCAATTTGGAAATCTAAATAATTTGTTAATAATTCTTTTAAAGAAAGGATCTTTGGAGCACCATTTACAACACATAAGTTAATAACTCCATAAGAAATTTCTAATGGAGTGTTCTTATATAATTGATTTAAAATTACTTGAGGAACGGCGTCTCTTCTACAATCGATTTCAATATTTACATCCTCTTTACTTAAATCTCTAATTGCAGTAATTCCTTCAATTTTTTTATCTCTTACAAGTTCACCAATTTTTGAAACTAAAACTGCTTTATTAATTTGATATGGAATTTCGGTGATGATAATTTTGCTTTTTTCGCCTTCTTTTTCAATAATTTTTGCTTTACCTCTAACTCTAAAAGTTCCTCTTCCACTTTCGTAGGCTTGTTTTATTCCGCCTAAACCATAAATAATTCCGCCCGTTGGAAAATCTGGACCTTTTACAATTTTAAGAAGTTCATCCACGGTGATATTTTCATTATTTCTAACAGCAACGATAGCATCAATAATTTCACTTAAATTATGTGGTGGCATTTTTGTCGCCATACCAACAGCAATTCCATCTGATCCATTACAAAGCAGGTTTGGGAATCTAGAAGGAAGGCAGGTAGGTTCTTGAAGAGTTCCATCATAGTTTGGAATAAAATCGACGGTATCTTCATCCATCCCACGAGTCATTTCAAGAGCGAGCTTGCTAAGTTTACATTCAGTGTAACGCATTGCTGCTGCTTCATCTCCATCCATTGAACCAAAATTTCCATGACCATTTACAAGTGTATAACGCATTGAAAATGGTTGAGCAAGTCTTACAAGTGTTCCATAAATTGCGGAATCGCCATGTGGGTGATAATTACCCATGACGTCACCAACAACTTTTGCAGATTTTACAAATGAACGATCTGGAGTATATCCACTTACAGCCATACCGTATATTACACGTCTATGAACTGGCTTTAATCCATCTCTTACATCTGGCAAAGCTCTTGAGATAATGACACTCATTGCATAATCTAAGAAGGAATTTTGGACTTCGCTTATAATTTCAGTGTCTTTTAAAGAAGGTATAATTCCATCTTCAAGTATATTTTCTTCTTTTATTTCTTCTTCAATATTTTTATTTACTTTTTCTTCAGCCATATTATTTCCTCCTAGATATCAAGATTTTTAACGAAAGTTGCGTTCTTTTGAATATATTCACTACGTGGTTCAACTTTTTCGCCCATCAAATCATTAAATACTTGATCAGCGGCAATTGCATCATCCATAGTTACTCTTAACATTTTTCGCTTTTTTGGATCCATAGTAGTTTCTTCAAGTTGGTCCGCATCCATCTCACCAAGACCTTTATAACGTTGAATTGGATAAGTTGATTTTATATCCAATTTCTTTCTAATAACATTTAGTTGCTCGTCATTATATGCGTAATAATCTTTGTTTTTGTAAGTTAATTTGTATAAAGGAGGTTGAGCAATATAAACATATCCTTTATCAATTAATGGTCGCATAAATCGATAGAAGAAAGTTAAAAGTAATATTCTAATATGACTTCCATCAACATCAGCATCAGTCATAATAACGATTTTATGATATCTAATTTTACTTACATCAAATTTAGCACCATAATCTCCACCAATTGCCATAATCATGTTTCCGATTTCAGCATTATCTAAAATTTTATGTTCTTGTGCTTTTTGAACATTTAAAATTTTACCTCTTAATGGAAGAATTGCTTGGAAATGTGAATCTCTTCCACGTTTTGCGCTACCTCCAGCAGAATTACCTTCTACGATGAAAAGTTCGCATTCTTCTGGATTATTACTTGAACAATCGCTAAGTTTTCCAGGTAAAGTTGTAAGTTCTATTGAGTTTTTACGACGGAAATTTTCTCTTGCATTTCTTGCCGCAAGTCTTGACTCATATGCTTTTTTAACTTTTTCAACAATAAGCATTGCGTCATTTTTGTTTTCTAATAAATATCTTTGTAAAAATTCACCAATTACATTAGAAACTAGTTTTTTAACTTCAGGATTTCCAAGTTCGCCTTTTGTTTGTCCTTTATATTCTGGATTTGGGTGTTTCACACTTAAAATACACGTTATACCTTCAACACAATCTTCATAAGTTAATTTTTCTTTATCAGAATCTTTTAAAATCTTTTTATCACGAGCATAAGCATTAAAAACTCTTACGATTGCAAGGGCAAATCCATCAACGTGCATACCACCTTCGGTAGTAGCAACATTGTTACAGAATGAATAAAGCTTTTTGTTATATCCAGTTGTATATTGGAAAGCACATTCAACAGTAATTAATTCTTCTACACCATTATCGTTGTATTTTTGTCCGCCTTCACAATACATAATGTCTCGTGTTAAGGTGTCGCTATCTTTGTTTAAATATTTAACATATTCTTTGATACCACCATCATATTTATAATGGGCTTCAACTTTTTCTTCGCTTCTTAAATCAAATAAATTAATTGTAATTCCTTTATTTAAGAAAGCCATTTGTCTTAAACGATTGTTAATCGTTTCATAAGTAAATGTTGTGGTTTCTTTAAAAATTGTTGGATCTGGTTTAAAAGTTACAGTTGTCCCATGTTCAGTTAAAGGACAAGTCCCAATCTTTTTGAGTGGGGCAACTGTGTGACCGCCATTTTGAAAACGAATATAATAAACTCCACCATCTTTATAAACAGTGACTTCTACAAAGCTTGATAAACCATTAACAACTGAGGCACCAACGCCATGTAGACCACCAGAAACTTTATAACCGCCCCCTTCTCCAAATTTTCCACCAGCATGTAAAACAGTGTAGACGGTCTCTACGCCAGATTTTCCGGTTTTCTTAACAATATCAACAGGAATTCCACGGCCATTATCTTTAACAGTTATTGAATTATCTTTATTGATATAGACATCAATTTCTGTGCAATATCCTGCTAAAGCTTCATCAATTCCATTATCGACAATTTCCCAAACTAGGTGGTGTAAACCAGTAGAAGAAGTAGATCCGATATACATTCCAGGTCTTTTTCTTACAGCTTCAAGGCCTTCAAGAACTTGAATATTACTGCTTGTATAATTTGCATCAGCTTTTTCAAGTTGTTGTTCATCAATATTTTCAATAATTTCAGAGCTTAAATTTTTGGTGATATTTTCTTCTTCTTGCTCTGCTTTTTTCTCTTCTTCAGTTTTTTCTTCCTCTAAAGTTTTTTCTTCTTTGTCCACGATAGGTTTAATTTCTTCTTTTTCTAACATGCCTGTTCTCCTTCCTTTATTGTATGATTTTCGACTAAATAATATTTAATATCGTTTTCAAGTATTGTTTTTTGAGTAGAAGTTATAAATACTTGTTTTATATTTTTTAGATATTTAATTAGGCGTTTTTGATTAGTTTCATCTAATTCTGACAAAACATCGTCTAATATTACAATGGGTTTTTTATCTTCTACATTTATTAATTCATAAGGTGAAAGTTTTAAAGTTAGAACTATCAAACGATTTTCTCCTTGTGAACCATATTTTGCGACATTTTTTGAGTTTAATAAGATATGGAAATCCTCTTTATGAACTCCAATATTTGTACATTTTTTATAAATATCTTCTTCTTTAGAAAGTAGATATTTTTTTGCTGCAATAGATTCATATTCTTCATAATTATTGATAAATGAGTCATAAATTATTTCGATATCGTCATCTTTATCAGTAATGTGCTTATAAAGTTTTTTAATGACTTGATTTAGTTTTTTAATATAGTCATTTCTAAATAGATATATTTCTTTTGAAATTTTTATAATTTGATTTGTTATTACTTCTAATAATTCTTCATTTATAATTTCATTTTTCAAAATTTCGTTTCGTGCATGTAGCAATTTTTCATATTTTAAATACAAATCCAGATATTTATTTGATTCTTTTGCAATTGCAATATTTAGAAATAATCTTCTAGAACCTGGTGGATCTTTTAGAAGTAATACATCTTTTGGAATAAAATAAATCACATTAATTATTTTAGAAAGTTCACTTATTTTATGGATTTGTTTTTTATCAATTAAGATTTTTTTACCTTTATCTAAAAGCAAAATGTTTATATTTTTAAAAGAATCTTGATAAGCAATTTTTGCTTGGATTAAAGCTTCGTTACTTCCATTTTTTATCAATTCTTTATCTTTTGAAGTTTTAAAAGATCTTGCAAGAGATAAATAATAAATTGCTTCAACAATAGAAGTTTTTCCACTTGCATTTTTCCCATAAAGAAAATTAATTCCATTAGAAAAATTTGTTTCTAGTTTTTGGTAGCATCGGAAATCTTTTAAAGTTAAAGAAGAAACTATCATTTCTCTATTTCAAAAAACAACTTATCATCAATTACAATTTTGTATCCAGGATATAGTTTTTTGCCTCGTTGAGAATTTTTTTCGTTATTAACTTTAATTTGATGTGAATTTACAAATAATTTTGCTTCATAACCTTCACTAATTACCCCTTCAAATTTTAAAAGTTGCCCTAAGGTAATGTACTCAGTAAAAATTTTCACTTTTTTATAATTAATTTCATCCATAAAAAACTCCTTTAATATTATATATTAAAGGAGCGAAGTTTTAAAGAAAATTATATATCAGTCTTATTCCTATACGATAGTTAAAATTTTATATTTCTAGTTCGTTCTTACAGGGGTAATAACTTGAATTAAATTTGGATCATTTTTATTAGTGACTGTAAATGGTTTCATTTCACCAATAAAAGATAATGTAACATCTTCTGCTTTTAAAGCTCTTATAGCACTAATTACATAATTAGCTTTAAAACTAATTTCAAGTCTTTCACCTTGGTATTTAAAAACATTTAAGTTTTCGTTAGCACTACCTAAAAGTTGTGATCTTGAAGAAATTTCAACTTTTGATTCTGTCATTAATAATTTAACTACGCTTTCGTTTTCTTGAGAGATTAAAGATATTCTATCGATAGCATTTAAAAATTCACTAGCATTAACATCAAGAACATAGAAAAAATTCTTTGGTATTATATTTTTAAGGTTTGGATAGTCTCCACTTGTTAATCTTGAAACAATTATACAATTTTTAAGTTCAACAAGAATTTTTTTATCAGAAATATAAACTTCGACAAATTCTTCATCGCTAATTGATTTAATAACTTCAAGTAAAGTTTTTGCAGGAACATTCACATTAAATTTTGTTTCAATATTGATATTTAAATGTTTGGTTGCAAGTCTTGCACCATCAGTCGCAGTCATAACTAATAAATTATTTTCACCAAAGAAATTAATTGCAGTCAAAATAGGTCTAGTTTCTTTAACAGCTACAGCAAAAGCAACTTCATTTATTGAATTAACAAAATCTTCTTTTTTAAATCTAAGTAAAATTCCACTTTTTGAAAAATCAATGTCGCTATATTCCTCAACTTGAATAGTGTTTAGCTTAAAAACAGATTTATCATTTGCAATTTTCGCCACTGAATTATCAATTAATTCAAAAGAAATTTCATTTCCATCAATTTTTCTAACTATATCAGAAATAAGTTTTGCATTTATTAAACAACCACCAGGTCTTACATCACGAATAATCTCTCTGTCGCCTTTAAAAAGAGGAATAACTTCTTCAATTGAAAGATCGCCATTACTGCCAGTTAATGTTAATCCAGAATTGTCTAAGACTAATTTAAGATTAATTAAAATTGGATTTATGTTTTTAGGTTGAATAACTTTAATAACATTTAAGATAGATTTAATAAATTCATCTTTGTTAATTGTAAATTTCATATATAAATTCCTTTCTTTTAATACTAAATAATATTAATAATAACCTCTGTAGAAAATGTGGAAAACTTATTTTAGTGGTTATAATTTGCTGATTTTTTAGCAATTATGAACTAATTCTTTTCTTTAATTCATCAATTGCAACTTTAGTTTGATTATTAGTTTTCAACATTTCTTCAACTTTATTTATACTGTGCATAATGGTTGTGTGATCTCTATTAGAGAAAGTCTCACCAATTTGCTTTAAAGAAATATCAAGTAAGTTTCTGATTAAATAAATTGCAATATGTCTTGCATTAACTATTTGACTGGTTTTAATTTTTCCAGTAATTTGAGAGACACTTAAATTATAATAACTTGCTGTAACATTTAAAATCTTTTGTACACTAACCTTTGATTTTGAATCTCCAATATCAATTAAAGATTGTAGAGCATCAATTGCAATTTCAAGGTCAATGTAGTCAGCGTGATTCATATTTGCGTAGAATAATAATCTATTTAAAGCACCTTCTAAATCTCGAATTGAGTTTTTAAATTTATCAGCTAATAAATAAATAACATCATCACTAAACATTGATAAAGATAGACCAGTGGCTTCAATTTTCTTTTTTAAGATATCTTTACACATATCGGTTGTAGGTTTTAAAATCGAAATTTGTAGGCCACTTGCAAATCTTGTTTGTAAACGAGGATCTAATTCTCTAAGCTCACTTGGAGAACGATCACTAGTTAAGACGAGTTGCTTTTTATTATTTCTCATGTGTTCGAAAACATTGAAAAAGAATTCTTCGGTAGATTTTTTATTTTGGAAAAATTGTATATCATCCACTAATAAAATATCAAAACTTTTTATATATTCTTTGAAAGCTTCACTATCTGCTTGGTTATGGATAGATTGTTGATATTCTTCAAAAAAAGTTTGGCTTGAACAATATAAAATTTTTGTGGTTGGATTTTGTTCTCTTATATAATTTCCAATGGCATTTAATAAGTGAGTTTTTCCAAGGCCAGATTGACTATATAAAAATAAAGGATTATATAGTTGACCAAGATTTGAAGCAACAATCAAACTTGCTTGGCTCGCTTCTTTATTTGATGGACCAACAACAAAATTATCAAAAGTATAATTTGGTGAAAGTTCACAATTTTGTAAAAATTTTGGTTTATTTTGTGAAATAATTTTATCAATATCTTTAGATTTTAAATCTTCTTCATTAATAAAAGCAACATCAAAATCAGTTCCGGTTAATTCATAAACAGTTTTATCGACTAGGTCTTTATATTTATCATGCAAAATAGTCGCGGTTAAACTTGAATTACAAGCTACAATTATCTCTTTACTATTAATAGAATAGATATATGTATCTTTAAAGAAGGCATTAAATATTCTTGAGTCATTAATTTTTTGAGACAAAGCATCTAGAACTCTTTTCCATAAGGCTGTTATTTCGCTGAGGGTGTTAGTATTCATATTGTTTTTAAAATTACAATAAATATAGCATATCCACATAAAAATTAAAGAGAAAAAATGCTAATTTTTAGTTATCCACATTTAAAGTTGAATTTATAACGATTTTAAGCCACATTTCACAATCTACAAAATTAAAATGTGGAAAAGTATGTGGAAAAAATTTAGAAAGGTGAATTATGTGAATTAGGTGATTTGATTTCTACATATTGAAAGTTATCCACAGCGAATTTTTTTCGACTAGAACGAACTATAATTTATTTTTACACCAGAAAAATTTTTTGATTCCACATTAATGTTGATTATTTTTATTTAGGAAAAACACGTAAATTAGCAGTAAAAATAACAAACTTGATTTGACTTATATGTATAAATACATATATAATTTACAAGCATTTAAAGGAGAATTAATTATGAAAAGAACATATCAACCAAGTAAATTACATAAAATGAGAACTCATGGATTTAGAGCCAGAATGTCAACTGGATCTGGAAGAAAAGTTTTAGCTGCTCGTAGAAGAAAAGGAAGAAAACAATTAGTCGTTTCTTTATAACTAAATGAAGAAAATTAACCGTGTTAAGAAATATCGAGAATTCCAAGAGATAATTAATAAACATCACTTTGTTAAAAACGAATTATACAAAGTTTATTTTAGAAAAAATGAATACGGTTTTGAACGCTATGGACTACTTGTTACCAAGAAAAATGGAATTGCAGTAACAAGAAACAAAATAAAAAGACAAGTTAGATCAATAATTGATAAAGTTAGTGATTATTCAAAATCATTAGATGCAGTTGTTGTTGTATCAAAAAGATATGATACAAACCAGTTTAAAGAAAACGAAATAGAATTAACCACACTTCTATCAAAAATTAGGAGCGAATATGACAAATAGAAATAAGAAAATTATCGGAGTAATTGCAGGAGCTTTTACTCTTGTGTTGCTTACAGCTTGTAATTCGTTTTGTAGTAATCAAGATTCTAGTAGTTATCGATATGGTTATGATTCGATAAATACTAGTTTTTTTGATGAAAAAAGCGATGCATTAGCTTATGCAAATACTTTACTAACTAGTGATTACGAGGAAATCAAAGAAGATTCATCTTTTGCTTATGCAATTAATGAAAAAGGTGAAAAAACATATTTTATTAGTGAAACTAAGGCATTTAATGATACAGGAAGTATGTATTACATCCACCCTTGTACAATAAATGTCCCTTCAAAAGAAAAAGATGATAAAGGAAATGCTAAATCAACTCTGAAATTAACTTTTTCTAAAAACTCATTCATTAAAGAATTAGAAACAACCGCAACTAGTAAAAATATTAATTTACCATTTAGTGGTTTTTATGAAGAATTAGATAATAAAACTATCGATTTAGCCCTTGAATCAGCAAAAAAACATAACGATAAAAACTATAAAGATGTTACAAAAGAAACTTTAGATTTCAAAACACTTTACGGCTATAGTTTCGACCAATTTAAAGAATTTAAAAAAGATACTAATAACAAAGTATTACTCGACATCATGCTTAAAGGCGGAAAAGACAACATTGGTAGAAACAACTCCCTTCTTGTTAAATATGGTTTTTATAAATTCTATAGTGAAGGAAGTCTTGATAAACCATACACAAGACTTGAAAAATGGAATAATGAAATTATTCAAGAAAAAGGTGCAAATTTTGCGATGAATAATGACTTTTTGAACTTATATGAAACAACGTTAACTCAAAAAGTTTCACAACTTAAAACATGTATTTCAATTGATAACGAATTATATGGACATATTTCAACCGATCCATTAAACGAAACAGTTTATATTACAAATAAAGCTGAAGGTGGATTCTGGGCCAACTGGGGAAATGCTTTTAAAGAACACGGTTTCTTAGAAGGATTGCTTGTTTATCCAATTGGTTATGGCGTTGAAAGTATGGCTCATTCATTTGGATTAAATGGTTGGGGGCAAATTGGTGCTGTTTTACTTATGACAGTCATTATTAGATCTATATTCATGTTAATTACCCTTCCATCCACTATTTCTCAACAAAAGATGACATTCTTACAACCAGAAATAGCCAAATTACAAGCAAAATATCCAAATTCAAACACTAATCAATATGAAAAACAAAGAATGGCGCAAGCTCAAATGGCTTTATATAAAAAGCATAAAGTCCATCCATTCTTATCAATTTTAGTTATGATTGTTCAATTCCCACTATTTATTTGTGTTTGGAATGCATTAACCGGGGCTGCTTCGCTTTCAAGAGATAGCGTACTTGGATTATATTTAAGCGATACTATTTGGGCAACTCTTACAAATAGTGCTGGTTGGCCAGCTCTTCCTGGTTGGTGGACTGCCCTTGTTTTGATTCTTCTTATGTCTGGAGCACAAATTGTTGCAATGATGCTTCCACAATGGTTAAACAAAAAGAGAATGAAAGCAATGCCAAAACTTGCTGTTAATCAAGCTCAAAACGATAGCCAAAAACAAATGAAAATGATGAGTTGGATTATGACAGCAGTTGTTATTATCATGGGATTCACCTTACCATCAGCAATGGGAGTTTATTGGTTTGCAGGCGCAATTTTTTCAATTGTGCAAACTTTAATTACTCAATCTATCATGTATAGAAAAAAGAAGGAAGATAAATAATTATGAAATTATATACAGCAAAAAACTTAGAACTTGCTTTAGAAGAAGCAAGTAAAGATTTAAACATTCCTGTTGAATCGCTCTTATATACTGTTGAGGAAGAAAAAAGAACACTATTCTCTAAAAAAATAACTATCAGTATTAGTGAAATGAGCGATGTAGTCGAATATGCAGAGGGTTATATTAGAGATGTAATTCATGCTTTAGGAATGGATGTTAGTCTTAAATCTTTATACCAAAACGATGTAATTAAAGTTTTAATTGAGACCAACCACAATTCATTATTAATAGGAAGAAATGGAGAAACTCTCCAAGCTTTAAATGAATTAACTAAACTTGCTGTTAGCGCAAAATTTAAAAAGAAAATTAGAATATTACTTGATATTGGCGAATATAAAGATAAAAAATATTCAAGAGTTGTTTATGGAGCTAAAAAGTTAGCTCATGAAGTTCAAAAAACTCATATTGATGTAAAACTTGATCCTATGACACCAGATGAAAGAAAGAAAGTTCATAATGCTTTATCTTCTTTTAGAAATATTAAAACTGAATCTGTAGGAGATGGAAAAGATAGAGCTATTGTAATTAAATATATTCCTGGAAATAGCCAAGAAAAAAGTAGCAAAAGCGGTGAAAAAACTCCCACTATTAAAGACGAAAAAGCTGAACCAGCCGAAGAAACTTCTGAAAATAATTAATTATGTTTGAAACAATTGTTGCACTAGCAACTCCATCAATGAGGAGTGCTTTGGCCATAGTTAGATTATCAGGCGATGATTGTTTTAAAATTGTCTCAAAATTATTTTCAAAACAAATCAATAAAGAAAATGTTATAAATAAAAGAATTTTTTATGGATATATTAAGGACAACGAAGAAATTGTTGATGAAGTTGTCCTTTTAGCATATAAAAATCCTCATTCTTTTACAGGAGAAGATTCTGTAGAAATTATTTCTCATGGATCGCCACTGATATTTAACAAAATTATTGAATTAGCCATAAAAAACGGGGCTAGAATGGCTGAACGAGGAGAATTTACTTCTAGATCTTTTTTGCATGGGAAATTAGATTTAATACAAGCCGAATCGGTTAATGATTTAATAAATGCTGAAACTGAAGAAAGTAAAAAAATATCGATGATGTCGTTAAAAGGCGAAACAAGCAAACTTGTTGCTCCACTAAAAACATCTCTTGGGGATTTATTAAGTCTAATTGAAGTCAATATAAATTATCCTGAATATACCGATATAGAAGAAGCAAACTCCAAAAAAATAATCGATGTTTGTAGTTTGAATTTAGACTATATAAATAAACTTATTAAAGATGGAGAAAAAGGAAAAATTATTAAAGATGGTATTAAAATTGCTATTGTCGGTAAACCAAATGTTGGAAAATCTAGCATTTTAAATACTCTTTTAGGTGAAGAAAAAGCTATTGTAACAGACATTAAAGGGACAACTAGAGATGTTGTTGAAGGTAAGTTTATTTTAAATGGAATTACTATAAACATTTATGACACAGCCGGAATTCATGAAAGTTCCGATGTAATCGAGAAAAAAGGCATAATTAAAAGTATTGAAACAATTAAAAACGCCGATATAGTTTTAGCTGTTTTTGACTCCACTACTTTTGATAAAGAAGATAAAGATATATTAGAACTAATCAAAGATAAAAAACACATTATTGTATATAACAAAAAAGATCTTTTAGAAAAAGAAGATGAAAATGATATGAGAATTTACATTAGTGCATTAAATAATGATATAGAACCATTAAAAATAGAGATTTTATCGCTACTTGGGGTAGAAAAAGAAAATTATTCCAATCCATCATTGAATAATGCTAGAGAAATTGGAATTTTAAAATCGATAAAAGAAAGTTTAAATAAAGCATTAAATGATGCAAAGCATAACGTTCCGGTCGATTTAATTAATGTTTATATTCAAGACGCTTATTTAAAAGTTTTATCTTTAACTGGAGAAGATCATGATTTTGATATAGCAAAAGAGATTTTTTCTAGATTTTGTTTAGGTAAATAATATGATTTTTGATACACATATTCACTTAAATGATAAAAAAATATTAAACAATTTAGATCAATATATTAATGATGCATTATCTAAAGGGGTTAAAAAATTTCTTTGTGTTGGTTGGGATATCGAAAGTTCTAAAAAAGCAATCGAGATTGCACATAAATATAAAGGTATAGTTTTTGCAGCCGTTGGAATAATGCCAACTGAGCATCTTCAATTTAATGATAATTCCATAAATGAATTAAGAGAATTAGCAAAAGATAGAGTAGTTAGAGCAATTGGAGAAATTGGTTTAGATTATTACTGGGAAAAAGAAGAAAAAGTTAAAGAAAAACAAAAAGATATGTTTATAAAACAAATTGAATTGGCTAACGAATTAAACTTACCAATTTCAGTTCATTCAAGAGAAGCAATAAAAGACACATTTGATATACTAAATTATTTTCACGTGAAAAGAAAAAGCGTTTTACATTGTTATTCCGGTAGTCTTGAAATGGCACGTGAATTTATGAAAATTAATTTCGTTTTTGGGTTTGGCGGTACATTAACATATAAAAATAGTGTAAATGTTAAAAAAACTATACAAAACATAGGATTGGAACATGTTTTATTTGAAACTGACGCTCCTTATTTACCACCACAAAATCATAGAGGTAAACTAAACGAACCTTCTTATATTTGTGAGACAGTAAGGTATGTATCAGAGTTTTTAAATATAGATCTCAACAAATTAGAAGATATAACCTTTAAAAACTCCGAAAAAATATTTTCACGTGAAAATTATGAAACAAAAAATTAATGAGTTGATTGTCGTAGAAGGGAAAACAGACATTGATTTTTTGTCTTCTTTTTTAGATGCAGATTTTTATCAAGTAGGTGGTAGTGCAATAAGCAAAGATGATATAGATTTTTTAAAAAAAGCTAATGAAAAAAGAGGCATTATAATCTTAACCGATCCTGATTTTCCTGGGCTTCAAATAAGAGCTAAAATTCGTAAAGAGATTCCGTCCGCAAAAGAAGCTTTTATTAGAAAAGAGTGCTCAATAAAACATCATAAAGTTGGTGTTGCAGAATCTACAAAAGACGAAGTGATTAGAGCATTAGCAAACGTTTTAACTTATAACAAAAACAACGAATCATTTACCAATGTTGATTTAGTTGAGTTAGGATTGAATGGCGAAAAAGAATCTAAAATTTTAAGAAAAAAAGTTTGTGATAAATTAAATATTGGCTTTTCAAACGCTAAACAATTTTTAATGAAGATAAATTCAATTAATTTGTCAAAAGAAGATTTAGAAAAGATTGTGAAAGATTTAAAATAGATATATGTTAAGTAAAGATGAAATAAAGGATTATTTTTTATTAGAAAAATCCCACGCAAAAAAAGAACTTGGGCAAAATTTTTTAGTAAACAAAAAAACCATAGAAGAAATTGTAAGTTTGGTTGACTTAAAAAAGAACGACGTATTACTTGAAATTGGGCCAGGACTAGGTTCGTTAACAGATGATTTAATTGGAAAATGCAGCAATTATACTGTTGTTGAATATGATGCAAAATTTGTTGATTTTTTAATACGCTCTTATGCCAACAAAAATATTATAATTGTTAAAAATAATATTTTAAAATACAAAAATTACGATGCTAACAAAGTAATTGGAAATCTACCTTATTATATAACTAGTGATATTTTGCTTTATATTGCTAAAAATTATGAAAAACTTGAAAAAGCTGTTTTTATGATTCAAAAAGAAGCTTATGAGCGAATTACTGCAAAAAAAGGAACAAAAGACTACAACGCCTTAAATATAATTTTAGATTATGCATTTGATATAACAAAAAATATGAATGTATCTAAAACTAGTTTTTTCCCAATCCCACAAGTTGATTCTGTGGTTATAACTTTAAAAAGAAAACCATGCGATTTTAATTATATTAATCCTTTATTTACCTGCACAAGAGCAATGTTTTTAAATAGAAGAAAAACTATTTTCAATAATTTATTTAGTTTAGTTAAAAATAAAGAACAAACCTCTGAAATCTTAAAAAACTTAAATATTGACCAAAAAGTTCGTGCTGAGAGTTTAGATCTTGAAGATTTTATCAAATTGACAAACGAACTATTGAAACTCGAGGTAATAAAATTATAATTATAATTTATGATACAAAAAGCTTACGCAAAAATTAACCTTGTCCTTGATGTAGTGGACAAAAGAACTGATGGATACCATGATATTAAAACAATCATGTTTCCTTTAGAATTACATGATTCGGTTGTAATCGATACAATTGATAACAAAAATGGCGACGATTTTATAGTTTGTGATAATTTTAAAGTTGGAATTGCAAAATATAATTTATGTCATAAAGCCATCCAAATTGCCCGTGAAACATGGGGATTTAAAGAAAGATTTGATGTCTCAATTCATAAAAATATATTCTTACAATCTGGACTTGGGGGTGGAAGCGCTGATGCCGCCGCAGTTATAAAAGCTATTGTAAAGATTTTAAAATTAAAAGTCAGTAAAGAAGAATTAATTGAGGTAGCAACAAAAATTGGAGCTGATGTTCCTTTTATGTTATTTAATAAACCATCTCTTGTTTCAGGAATTGGAAACAAAATTTCATTTTTAAATGAAATTGACGAATCAATTTACGATTATTATGTCCTTTTATGTAAGCCTTTAGAAGGGATTTCAACCACTAGAATTTATAATGAATTTGATCAATTGAAAAACCCTCAACATTTTGACGTTGATAAAGTTGTAGAATCTTTGAAAAATAAAGATGAAAATTGGTATAAATATATTGGAAATAGTTTAGAAGAACCAGGAAGATATATAGTTCCAGAAATCGAAGACATTAAGCAAGATTTAATTTCTAGAGGATTCGATACTGTATTTATGACTGGCGGGGGAAGTTGTCTTGTGGCTTTAACAAAGAAAAAATCCCTAGCTAAGAAAACATTTAAAGAATTTTATATGAAACCTAATAAATACGAGGCCGAATTAACTAGATTCCATCAACAAAAAAAGTAAAAAAATAGCCTTTGTCCAATCGGCCAAAGGCTATTTATTTTTAATTATTTATGAGCTTCTTTTTCTCTTTCAACTTGAATTTCTGATTGAGCAGCAGCAAGTCTTGCAATTGGTACTCTAAATGGGGAGCAGGAAACATATGTTAAACCAGCTCTGTTATAGAAGTCAATACTGACTGGATCGCCGCCAGTTTCACCACAAACACCGATAGTTAAATCTTTATTAGTGACTCTTGCTCTTTCAACAGCAACTTTTACTAATTCGCCAACACCTTCTTTATCGATGGTTTGGAATGGATCGAATTCGTAAATCTTCTTTTCTTGATATGCAGGCAAGAATTGGTTGCAATCATCTCTTGAGAAACCAAGAGTTAATTGAGTTAAATCGTTAGTACCAAAACTGAAGAATTTAGCTTCTTTTGCGAGATTTCCAGCTTGTAAACAAGCACGTGGAATTTCAATCATTGTACCAACTTCATATTTTAAAGTATGTCCTTGTTTCTTCATTTCTTCTTCAACAGCTTCAACAACGACACTCTTTGCAAACTTGAATTCTTTTAATTCACCAGCAAGAGGAATCATGATTTCTGGTTCGACATCATGTCCTAAATCTTTACTAGCTCTTAAAGCAGCTTGAATGATAGCGGTAGCTTGCATTCTATAGATTTCTGGATATTCAATACATAATCTAACACCACGGAATCCCATCATTGGGTTAGCTTGATGTAATTGATTGATTCTATCTTTAACTTTTGATTCGCTGACATTTAATTTTTCAGCAATATCTTTGATGTTTTGTTCATCATGAATATCTGGTAAGAATTCATGTAGTGGTGGATCAAGTAAACGAATACAGACATTTTCGTTTGGTGAAGACATATACATTTCATAGAAGTCTTCAACTTGATATGGTCTTAATCTTTCAAGAGCAGCAACACGTTGTTCAGTGGTATCACTTAAAATCATACTTCTCATATTTAAAATACGGTCGACACCGAAGAACATACGTTCTGTTCTACAAAGACCAATACCTTCACTACCAAATTTTCTAGCATTTTCTGCATCTAATGGTGAGTTACAATTTGCTCTAATCTTAAGTCTTCTATATTTATCAGCCCAAGCCATAATACGACCAAAGTCGCCACTTAATGAAGCAGGAACCATCTTGACGGCACCAGCATAAACTTCACCAGTTGAACCATTGACACTAACAATATCTTTTTCAGTGTAAACCTTATCACCAATAGTTAAAGTCTTCTTTTCTTCATCAATGACTGCTTCAGTTGCACCAGCAACACAGCATTTACCCATTGAACGAGCAACAACTGCGGCGTGAGAAGTCATACCACCACGAGCAGTCAAAATAGCTTCAGCATTAACCATACCAATAATATCTTCTGGTGAGGTTTCAGCACGAGCCAAAACAACTGGTCTTCCGGCATCTTTTTCAGCTTTTGCTTCTTCGGCTGTGAAGACTAAATGTCCGGTACCTGCACCAGGTGAGGCTGGTAAACCGTGTAAAATGGCGGTTTGCTTCTTTAATTCTGCTGGATCAAAAGTTGGATGTAATAAATCATTTAATTGTTTTGGTTCAACACGCAAGCAAGCTTCTCTTTCATCAATTAAACCTTCGTCAACTAAATCACAAGCAATTTTTACTGCGGCAGCAGCGGTTCTTTTACCATTACGAGTTTGTAAGAAATAGAGTTTTCCGTTTTCAACGGTGTATTCCATATCTTGCATATCTTTGAAATAATTTTCCATCTTTTTGATGGTAGTCATAAATTGATTGTAAACATCTGGCATTCTGGTTTGCAATTCACTAATGTGAAGTGGAGTACGAACACCAGCAACAACATCTTCACCTTGAGCGTTTGGTAAGAATTCAGCATAAATCTTGTTTTCGCCAGTTCCTGGATCACGTGAGAAGGCAACACCAGTTCCTGAAGTTTCACCTAAGTTACCAAATACCATGGTTTGAACGTTAACAGCAGTTCCCCATTCATAAGGAATACCATTCATAGCTCTATAAACATTAGCTCTTGGGTTATCCCACGATCTAAAGACTGCGGTAACAGCTTCATGCAATTGAACTAATGGATCACTTGGGAATTCTTCACCAAAGTGTTCTTTATAGTAAGCTTTATATTTCTTAACTAAATCTTTTAATTGATCGGCAGTAACTTCGGTATCAAGTTTATAACCATGATCTTCTTTGATTTTGTCAAGCATTCTATCCATTTCAGTTCTTGGATATCCTTTTGCGATATTGGTGAACATTAAAATGAATCTACGATATGAATCGTAAGCAAATCTTTCGTTATTTGACACCTTTGCGAGTAATTCGACGGTTTCATCATTTAAACCTAAGTTTAAAATGGTATCCATCATACCAGGCATAGAAACACGGGCGCCACTACGGACAGAGACGAGTAATGGATGTCCATTTCTTCCACCGAAAGTTTTTCCAGTTTCTTGTTCGATATTTTTAACGCCATCATCTACTTGTTTAAGTAACCATTCTGGCATTTTTTTGCCGCTTTCATAATAAAGTGTGCAGGCTTCTGTCGAAATAGTAAATCCTGGTGGAATTGGGACACCAGCGTGAGTCATTTCGGCAAGACCGTTTCCTTTTCCTCCGAGAAGATTTTTACCTAATCCATAGGCCTTATCGAAGGGAAATACGTATTGTTTTTCGTTTGCCATTAAATATTTCCTCCTTATTGGCAGTTGTTTTTCAACGTATAGAAATTATATCAAAAAAGTGTATGTTTTAATATAAATATTAAACTATATACACAGAAAGTCGCTTTTAAAATAAATTATTTAGAATGGGACGTGGAAAATTAACTGAATTATTTCAAAAACACCAAAATAAATTAATAAACTCGAAACATCAACAATGGAAGTAATTAATGGTCCACTCATCATTGCTGGATCTTTTTTGAGTAATTTTGCAATCCAAGGAAGGACAAATCCAAAGAATTTTGAGATTAAGATTGTTAAGAAAAGCGTTACGGAAACAAGAAGCGAAATTCCTGCACGATTAGCAAATAAATCCCATCCAGTGTGCCCGGCTCCTTCTGGACCATTGTAACTTACAAGGCCAGTATACATTTCAATCATGAACCAAATCCAAGCGATCACACCAGTAAAAGTTGCAACTATTAAAGAAATTCTTGTTTCTTTCCATAAAACTTTTAAGAAATCTTTGTTTTTAAATTCGTTTAAAGCTATAGATCTAACCATAACGCTTGAAGTTTGACTTCCAGCGTTGCCTCCGGCATCCATAATTGTTGGAATAAAGGCACTTAAAACGGCAACTTTTGCAATTGAATATTGGAAGTTTGAAATAACAATAGATGAGAATACATCAATAATAAGCAAGAAAGCTAGCCATGGGAAACATTTCATAGCCATCTTAAAAACCCCGGTGTTGCTATAACTATCTTTAAGTGGATTAATACCTGCTTGTAAAGACATATCTTCGTTGGCTTCTCGTTGAATAACATCGACGATATCATCAACAGTAATGATACCAATTAGTCGCTTGTCATCATTTAAAACGGCGATAGCGTTTAAATCATATCTTCTAACTAATTCTGCAACTTTTTCTTGGTCAGTATAAACATCAACTGTTACAAAATCGATATTCATAATATCTTTTAAAGTTTCATCTTGTTTTGCAAAAATTAAATCATCTAAATCAACTGTGCCTTTAAAATTTCTTTTCTCATCTTTAACAAAAATAGTGTAGATAGTTTCGGCATCTTTTCCTATTTCTCTAATTTTATCAATTGTTTCTTTGACAGTTAAAGTTTCACTAAATTCAAGAAACTCAGTAGTCATGATGGAACCGGCAGTTCCTTCTTTATAATTTAATAATTTATTAATAATTTCACGATCTTCTTTTGGAGTATTTTTTAAAATTTTAGATACTAAATTTGCAGGCATATCTTCCAAAAAATCAACGATATCGTCGTTTTTAGATGCATCAAGAAGACTTGTAACATCTTTATCTGTCATTAATTTAACAATGGTTTCTTGAGTATCTTGATTTAAGCAATGGAAAAGTTCAGCGGTAAATTCGCTTTTTACTACTCTAAAAAGAGTAATTAACAGCGTTTTATCATCTATATTATCGCAAGCTTCAGCAATATCGATTTCCGGATATTCTTCAAAAAGATTTCGTAATTCGGGATATTTTTTCTCTTTAATTAACTCTTCAATCGTACTTGAAGTAAGATTTTCTTTTTGATCAGTCATTTTAAAAACCTCCTTGCTAAAATTATATGCTTTTTTGACTTTAAAAATTATATTAAAATTTTATTTATATTTCTAATTTTGTAAATTAAAATAAATATATGAAAAAAAGTGAAAATTGTGTCCTATCCATTGATTATGGCACACAAAGTGTAAGAGTTTCAATTATAAATGACGAAGGGAAATTTTTGGGATTTGAACAAGAAAAATACAATCCTGCATATTTTTCAACAAAACCAGGCTATTGCGAACAAGATCCAAATTATTATTTTGATTGCATGGCAAGAGCTGCAAAAAGACTAGCTAGCAAACATGAAGATTTATTAAAAAAATGTAAAAGTATTTCTTCAACTTGTTTTAGAGATTCGGTGGTCTTTTTAGATGAAAATATTAAGGCTGTTAGGCCATCTATTATTTGGCTTGATCAAAGACAAGCCAAACTTGAAAGAAAAATTCCATGGGTTTATAGCGTTGCTTTTTTACTTGTTGGTATGAGAAATACCATTATTTTAAATAGAAAAAGAACTCCAGCTTTATGGGTACAAGAAAATGAGCCTGAAATCTGGAAAAAAGTTAAATATTATGTTCCGATGAACTTATATTTAAATTATTTACTTATCGGTGTTTTAAGAGATTCTGCAAGTAATATGATTGGACATTTTCCAGTTAATTTTAAAACTGGTAAAAACTATAGTAAAAACGCTCCAAAAGGTTGTATTTATGGAGTTGACCCTTCAATGATTCCGCTTGCTGCAAAAGTTGGCGAAGTAATTGGAAAAATTACTCACGAAGGCAGTTTAAAAACTGGTTTGCCAGAAGGACTTCAATATATTACAACCGGGTATGACAAGAGTTGTGAAGCTCTTGGATGTGGCGCTATTGATAAAACTTTTGCTCACGTTTCTTATGGGACCGCTTCTTCTATTGCGGTAGTTAGTAAAAAATATTTCGAACCAGAACCATTTTTACCTTCATACCTCACTTGTTATCCAGGATTTTATAGTGGCGAAGTCCAAATTTATCGTGGATATTGGATGATCAAATGGTTCTCTGAAGAGTTTGCTGAAAAACAATCAGTTGAAGCAAAAATTGAAAATATGGCCGTTGAAGAAATGCTAAATAAAAAATTAATGCAGATTAAACCTGGATGTGATGGACTTATTCTTCAACCATATTGGGGGCCAGGACTTTCTAGACCACTTGCAAAAGGTGCAATTATTGGTTTTTATGATGTTCATACAAAATATCATGTTTATAGGGCAATTATTGAAGGCATTGCCTTCGCTTTAAAAGAAGGTTTACACTCAATTAGAAAAAGAACAAAAACTCCAATTAAATATATTACAGTTAGTGGAGGCGGATCTAAATCCGATGCGATTTGCCAAATTACCGCCGACATCTTTAATGTTAACGTTTTAAAAAGTGAAACTTATGAATCCTCTTCATTAGGTTGTGCGATGTCGCAATTTATAAGTTTAGGAAGATTTAACACTCCAATAGAAGCAAAAGATGCTATGGTAAGATATAAAAAAACTTTCATACCAAACAAAAAATCTGTTGAAGAATATAAGGTTTTATATAACTCAATTTATAAGAAAATTTATCCAAATTTAAAAGGTATTTATAAGAAGTTGCACGAACTCCAAATCGAGGCTTTAGAAAACGTATAATTCAAAAAGAGGCCGAAACGTATATAGATTTTGAAAAAAATCGAAAAGAAAAGAGGATATTAACTATCCTCTTTTTCGTTTTGTTTTTCCATTGGATTTGAACCTGCAAATTGTGAATTATATAACTCTGCATAGAAACCATTTTTTGCAAGCAATTCTTTATGATTTCCAACTTCAACAATATGACCTTTTTTCATAACGATAATCATTTTAGCGTTTTTAATTGTTGATAAACGGTGAGCAATAACAAACGATGTACGGTTTTTCATGATGTTTACCAAAGCATCTTGAATTTGTTGCTCAGTTCTTGTATCAACTGAAGAAGTTGCTTCATCAAGAATTAAAATTTTTGGTTTACTAACAATTGCCCTCGCAATCGTAAGTAATTGTCTTTGTCCTTGTGAAACGTTGTTACCATCTTCGTTTAACATATAATCAAATCCACCAGGTAAAGTTTCAATAAAGTGTGAAATGTGAGCTTCATCACAAGCTTTTTTAAGCTCTTCATCAGTTGCATTTTGGTCACCATAGAGAAGATTTTCCTTAATTGTTCCTTTAAAAAGCCAAGTATCTTGAAGAACCATACCTACTGCCCCTCTTAAACAATTTCTTGTGTAATCTTTAATAGGTTTATCTTCAAGATAAATATTCCCATTATTTAAATGATTAGGAATTGTATTTACAAGGAAGTTAAGTAGAGCAGAAGTTGAAACATCGTCTAATAATTTTTTATCAATTTTTTCCAAAGCTGATAAATAATATTTTCTAATGTTATTTTTGGCTAATTCAGTATTTTCTCTAATAGAAAGTTTGTCATCATAAGGAAGATTTTCTTTGCTTACTGGATCTAAATTAAGTAAAGTTGCAATTTGATTTATAATTTTACTTTCTTCAGTCAAGATCTCATCTTTTGATTGAACATTGCAAATTTCATAGAACCTCATAATAAGGTTAACAATGGTTGTTTTCCCAGCACCAGTTGGACCGACAATTGCAATTGTATCACCAGCTTTTACATCAAGTGACCAATTTTCAATAAGTGGTTTTTGTGAGTTATATTGGAAGTAAACGTTATCAAACTTGAAGTTTCCTTTAATTAGTTCTTCATTTGTAATTGCGCTATCTACATCTTTAACTTCTTCGGTTTCATCAAGTAAGTTATAAATTCTTTCTCCGCTTGCCATAACTGATTGAATAACACTTGCGATTTGACCAAGTTGTTGGAATGGAGAATTAAATAATCTTAAAAATAAGAAGAAAGTAATCATGGTTGCGGCATCACTAATTAAACCGCCAACAACTGCAATTCCAACATAAGTTAAATTTTGAATAAAGAATGTAGTTGGAAAGATTAAACCTGAAAAGAATTGTGATAAACCATCAGCTCTTCTCATCTTTTCATTTGAGATATCAAATTCTTTTTCAATGTCTTCTTCTTTATTAAACAATTTAATAACTTTATAACCCGCATAATCTTCTTCGACTTTACCATTTAAAACGCCGAGTTCAGTTCGGTAATTTTTAAATTGTTTTCCGCTAAATTTAGAAATTAAAAAGACAATTATTAAAGTTAATGGAAGCGAGGCTATAGCAACAAGTGCAATTTGCCAGTTTGTTACAAACATTGCAACAAGAGAGCCAACAAAAAGTGCAACACCAGTAAATGTTTGAGTGATAATTGTTTGAAGATTTCTTGAAATATTATCAACATCATTAGTACCAATTGAAAGAGTATCTCCATAGGCGGTTTTATCAAAATAAGAAAGTGGTAATTTATCTAATTTTTTGTCAACTCTATCTCTTAAACCATAAGCATATTTTGCAGAAATAGAAGCTGATAAGAATTCAGAAAGCCATTGAAGAATCGATGCTAACACATAAATTCCGATTATAATTCCAAATTTTTGATAGAAAATCAACCATTCTATTTGAATTGTATCTCCAACAACTTTGAACATTTTCATCATGTTTTCTTGGCTTAAAATATCTTTTAAGACGACTGGAGATAAAACATTTAATAAAGCACCAAGAACAGAAAGAACTACAATTACAACAATTAATGGGATTTGTCCCTTAAAATCCTTGATCATTCTTGCAAAAGTTTTTTTCATATTTTTTGGCTTATAATTATTACGCATATCATGTCTTGGCATAATTATTTACCTCCTTCTACAAGAGCTTCTTTGTTCATCTTGATAGTTTTTTCAATTTCGTCAGCATCAAGTTGAGATCTAACGATATCTTGATAGACTTCACAAGTTTCTAGAAGTTCGGAATGCTTTCCTTGACCAACAATTTTTCCATCATTTAAAACGATAATATTGTCGGCATCAAGAATTGAAGAAACTCTTTGTGCAACAACAATAATAGATGAATCTTTTGCATAATCTTTTAAAGCTGCACGAAGTTTAGCATCAGTTTTGAAGTCGAGTGCACTAAAACTATCATCAAAAACATAGATTTCTGGTTTTTTAACTAGGGCTCTTGCAATAGCAAGTCTTTGTTTTTGTCCGCCAGAGAAATTTTTCCCACCTTGAGCAACATAAGTATCAAGTTTTTGTGGTAGTTTATTTATAAAATGTTCGGTTTGAGCAACACTTAAAGCTTTATTGATTTCTTCATCGGTTGCATCATCTTTTCCAAAACGAATATTGTCTTTAATTGTTCCTTTAAATAAAACAGCAGTTTGAGGGACAAAACCAAGCTTATCTCTTAACATTTTTTCTGGGTAATCTTTTACATTGACTCCATCGACATAAACCTCTCCAGAAGTTGCATCATAGAATCTAGGAATTAAATTAATTACGCTAGATTTTCCAGAGCCAGTTGAACCAATAATTGCGGTGATTGATCCTGGGGTTGTCTTGAAATTAATATCTGAAATAACAGGAGTTTTAGCATCAGGATAGGTAAAACTTACATTTTTAAATTCTAAAACACCTTTAACTTTACTTTCTTTAAGTTTCTTTAAATCTTCTTCACTAAATTCTTTTTCTTTAATTGTACTTACAGTATTTAAAACTTCATTAATACGTTTATTTGAGGCGCTGGCTTGTGGAATCATAACAAACAACATTGCAAACATTAAAAATGACATCATAATGTTCATTGAATATTGAGCAACAACTGCAATATTTGTTAAAGTTTCGCTAATAACTGTTAAGTTTGTAGAAGTTAATTTAAATCCATCTAAAAGGTAGAAACCTAAAGCATAAATTCCAATGTAGCAAAGGTTAAAGACAATATTAATTAAAGGATTAGCAACGCTCATTGTTCGTTGAACTTTAACAATAATTCTTGTCATTTCCTTGTTTGCGGAATCAAACTTTTTATATTCAGTATCTTGTTGATTGTAAGCTCTAATAACCCTTATGCCAGTAAGATTTTCTCTAAGGACAATGGTGACATTATCAATTGAGGTTTGGATTCTTTTAAATAAAGGAGTTGCAACTGCCATTAAAATTATGATGCCGGCCAAAATAATTGGAATACAAATTGCTAGAACAATGGCTAAACGACTATCATTACCTAAGATTTTAATAAGAGCAACTATTATATAAGTTGGTGACATAATAAGCGTTCTTATAGACATCGCAATTAAGTTTTTGATTTGTTCAATATCGTTTGTGGTTCTAGTAATTAAAGTCGCAGTTCCAAATTTATTGTAATTTGATAAAGATAATGAGTTAACTTTGTAGAAAACTTCGCCACGCAAAATTTTGCCAACATAAGCTCCAAGCCAAGCTGCAAAAAAGTTTTGAATGATTGCACAAACACAAATTCCAGCCGAAATTAAAAGCATTTCGCCACCAGTATTTAAAATACTTCGTGTCATTTCATCTTTTGTAATTGCTCCAATTGAATATTGTGTCATAAAGGTTTGGACATTACCCATTTTTTCTGGGAGCATTAATTGCAAATTAACTTGTAAAATAATACAACCTGCAACAAAAAGTACTACGTACCACTTTTTTGCAAGGATTTGAAATACTTTTTTCATTAAATTCCCTTCTTTCTAGTAAATAAATTTAATACCACGTCGGAACTTGGGATTAAATTTTCTTTAGATTTATTTCTCATTTTTAAATAGGAGATACCAACAACAAAACTTATATAAATAACTAAAAATTCTTCAGGATTTCCAGGCGCAATCTCTCTTTGCTTTTGTCCATCTTTAATTTCTTTTAAAAATCTTTTTAAAACCGGACGGTCTCCAATTGCATCTTTAATTTTTTTATAGGATTTAATCTTGGTTAATAAATTTGAATAATCCCAATAAATAAAAAAGCATGCAGCGGGTTCGTTTTGTAGCGAATCCAATAAAAGATATATTGCTTTTTCAATGTAAGAAAGACCTTTAAGATTTTGACTTGATAGAATCTTATTTGGTTTTTCTTTTTTATCTTTTCCATCTAAATAGAGCTCATTTTTTATTGCTTCTTTAGATTCGAAATAATGGTAAAAAAGTCCGTGAGAAACTCGACATTTTTTGCAAATATCATCAATTGAGACATTTTCATAACCTTTTTCACAAAACAGCGTCAAAGTCGTTCTTAATATTTGTCTTTTTCTTTGATCTTTAATTTTTTCGTTTTGTTTCGTTGTTCTTGGCATTTTTTCTCCTCTTGTGTGTATTCTATACTTATTGACTAACAAGTAAATAGAAAAAATATTTTTTTGTTTATATGCAAAAGAAAATTGCCTAATTTTTCAAGTTGTGTAAAAAATTTTTATAGAGAGAAATAATCGCAATTTTAGAAAAATTCTTATTAATCTTTATATTTTAAAAATGAAAATGTATGATATTTGCATGAAAATGATTGTTGGATTAGGAAATCCTGGGAAAAAATACGAACACACAAGACACAATGTTGGTTTTGACACGATTGATTTATTTGCTGAATCTTTAGGTGTTAGCATTGATAAAGAAGGATTTAAAAGCCTTTATGTTAGAGTCAAATATATGGGACGCGATTTGATTTTATTAAAACCTCAAACTTTTATGAATTTGTCTGGTGAGGCGGTTTTAGATTGTGCACATTATTTTAAAATAGATCCATGTGATATTTTTGTAATTTATGATGATATGGATTTTGAACCAGGTATTATGAAAATAAAAGAAAGCGGAAGCAGTGGCGGCCATAATGGAATTAAATCTATTATTAATTGTCTTGGAACTGATCAATTTATACACGTAAGAATCGGAACGGGAAAACCACAATTTGATACGATTGATTATGTGCTTGGGAAGCCTTTAAAAGAAGAAAGACTTCTTATAAAAAAAGCCGAAAATAAAGCTGTAGAAGCGATAAAAGTAGCAATTAAAGAAGGCGTTCCTAAAGCAATGTCTATATATAATAAGCAGGAGAAGGATATTGACTGATTTAAAAGAAGTTGCAATTAAACAATTTGATAACACCCCTACTCAAGAAAAAGTAGGGAATTTTGTTGTGGATCCTTCGATTGGAACAGTCTTTTTAGCTTTAAAACTTTTTAAAGAAAATAAGGATAATTTGTTAATCTATTGTTCCAATAATTTTGAAGTTACCGATGTTTTTAATGCCTTATCAACTTTTATTGAAAAACACGATTTAATTACAATTCCTAGCGATGAACTTTTAAGAGTTGAATATCTAAGCGAGTCAAAAGTTTTGTTGTCACAACAAATATTTGGACTTTATAGTTTACTAAATGCAAAACATAAAATAATCATATTATCGCCTTCATCTTTATATAAATTTTATCCTTCAAAAGAAGTATTTTTGTCTTCGTGTTTAACATTAAAAGTTGGTGAAACTTATGATTTTAATTCATTAAAAGATCAATTGACGAATATCTCGTATTCGCGAGTTCAAAAAATCGACCAATCATTACAATTTGCTGTAAGAGGCGACATTATTGACGTATTTTCCTTAAATTATGATAATCCAATACGTATCGAATTCTTTGACAATGAAATTGAAAGCATTAGATTTTTTTCAATTGGAACACAAACTTCTTTCGAAGAAATTAAAGAAATAACAATTCTTCCAGCTTCCTTAATGTTGCTTAAAAATGAAGAGAAAAAAATGGGTTGTGAAAAAATCCGTGAAAAATTAGAAGAAGAAAAACTTTTGCTTTCTGAAGAGACTTTTGATGAACTCAAAAATCAAACAGAACAAGATATTGAAGATATTAAAAACAATAATGTTACCTCAAAATTATACAAATATTTTGGAATTTTAAATAAAGAACCTAATGAATTACTTGATTATTTAAATGATAATTACAACATAATTTTAAATAATGAAGAGCAATTTTATACTGCAAGAGAAAATTTATTTTCTGATAGTGAAGTTTTTTTAAAAGAATTAAATAGAGAAGGAAGATCGATTGGAGATTTAATTTACTTTAACAAAAGTGTAGATGTTTTCCAAAACTGCAAACATCGATATAACTTGAATACCTTCTTTTTTCATTCAGACTCGATCCCAATTGATTTAAATGCTAATTTTTTAGCTAATGCTAAAAGAGTAGATCTCTCTATTTTATTTCAGACTTATATAAAAAATGGGTATAAAGTCCTTTGTCTTTTAGAAAATAAGGAACAAGTTTATAAAATTAAATCGATTTTAGAAATAATCAATTTTTCATATTCTCTTTCAAGTAATCTTTTGATTGATGAAACAAAAAATGTGACTTTATCGATTAATTCGTTTCCAAAAGCACTAGAAATCAAACAAGATAAAATTGTAGTTTTAACAAGTAAGGAGCTATTTGGTTTTCGAAGACATGCATCTACCTATTCTTCAAAATTTAAAGAAGGCATTATTCTTGGAAGTTATCAAGATTTAGAACCAGGGGATTATGTAGTTCATGAACGATATGGGATTGGTAAATTTATTCAAATTACAACTTTAGAATTAAATGACAAACACAGTGACTATATTCAAGTTCAATACGCTGATACCGATGTTTTATATGTCCCTTTATATCAATTTAGTTTAATTCGAAAATATATTGGAAAAGATGGATATACACCAAAATTAAATAGCCTACATGGGAATAAATGGGAAAAAACTAAACAAAAAATTAAAGAAAGAATAAATAATCTTGCTGAAAGATTAATGGATCTATATTCAAAAAGAGCTCAAATTAAAGGAATGTCTTATAAAGGGGATGAAGAATTAGAGGAAGCTTTTGCAAGAGATTTTGGGTATGAGTTAACAAAAGATCAACAAAAATCCTTAGGCGAAATATATAGAGATTTAGAAAAAGAATCACCTATGGATCGTTTACTTTGTGGTGATGTTGGTTTTGGAAAAACCGAAATTGCTTTTAGAGCTGCATTTAGAGTCATTTTAAGCAAAAAGATGGTTATTATTTTTTGTCCAACAACTTTACTTGCAAGACAACATTATGATGTAGCATTAAAAAGATTTAACAATTTTAAGGTAAATATTGCTTTATACACAAGAATGTCTTCAACTCAAGATGTTAAAAGAATTGAAAACGAAATCAAAGAAGGAAAAATTGATTTATTAATTGGAACGCACAAGGTTTTGTCTAATAAAATTGATTTAACAAATTTAGGATTACTTGTGATTGATGAAGAACAAAGATTTGGCGTTGAACAGAAAGAAAAAATCAAAGAAAAATGTAAAAACATTGATGTTTTAACTTTGTCTGCAACACCTATTCCTCGAACTTTGCAATCTTCTTTAATTGGTCTAAAACAAGTTTCAACAATTACTACTCCACCAAAAGAAAGATTAGCAATTCAAACATATGTTATCCCTTATAATGAAAACGTAATAAGAGAATTAATTAAGCGTGAGCTGTCAAGACATGGGCAAATTTTTTATGTGCATAACGACATATTTAGTATTTATTCGACTTGTGAGACTTTGCAAAAACTTGTTCCTGAATGCAAGATTGGGATAGTTCATGGAAGAATGGATAAAGAAGACATAAATAACTCAATGCAAGACTTTTATAATGGACAAATTGATCTTTTACTTGCAACTTCAATTATTGAAAATGGAATTGATGTAGAAAATGCAAATTTAATCTTAATTGAAAACGCAAATTCCTTTGGACTTACGCAACTTTATCAAATTAAAGGAAGAGTTGGAAGAGGAGACAGGATTTCGTTTGCTTATTTAATGATAAATTCAGAAAAAAAGATTAATGAGGATGGGCAAAAAAGACTCGAAGCCATTCAATCTTTTACAGCTCTTGGAAGTGGATATAAAATAGCTCAACGAGATCTTTTAATAAGAGGCGCTGGAGATATTTTAGGTCCAGAACAAGCCGGTTTTATTGATGTTGTTGGAGTTGATATGTACATTAAACTTCTTAATGAAACGATCGAAGAAAAGAAAACCGGTATTAAAAAAGCTGAAGAAATTAAAATTCATAAAGATTTAGGAATTGATGCATATATCCCATCAAAATATATTTCTGATAATGAAAAAGTGGATATTTATCAAAATATTTTACATTGCAAAAATTTCGAAGAATTAAATGAAAATAAAAAAACTATCAGAGATATTTATGGACCAATTCCAGAATCGATGGAACTACTATATTTAAAAAGAAAGCTCGATATGTATCTAGATTTTGAAGAATTTAAAGATTTAGATGAACATCAAAGTTGCGTAAATTTAATATTAAATTCAAATTTTAGTGACATTGAAGGAATTGGAACTTCATTATTTACGGCCCTAGCTCCTTATTTAAAAGAGGTTACGGTTTCTTTTGTAAATAAAGAGCTTGTTATAACTATAAAAAAACGAAATGATTGGGTAGATTTATTATTAACAATTTGCGCAATAGTTGATAATTTATATAAAATTACTTTGAGGACAAAAAATACAAATGAGAATTGATAAATATTTAAAATTGACAAGATTGATTAAAAGAAGAACGATTGCCAAAGAATTATTGGAACGTGGTATTTTTACTATTAATGGAAGAGTTGCAAAACCATCGAACGAAGTTAAGGTTGGCGATATTTTAGTTTTGCCACTTGGAAGACATAAATTAGAAATAAAAGTTTTAAATATTCTTGATTATTGCAAGAAAGTAGATGCGTCCTCTCTATATGAAATTTTAAAGGACGAAATTATCGAAAATGATGAAAGTTTGTCTTAATTTAGATAAAACGAAAAAATATCTTTTAGCTTGTTCTTATGGGCCCGATTCCATGTGCCTTTTTGACCTTCTTTTAAAGAATGGTTATGACTTTGAAATTGCCCACGTAAACTATCATTTAAGAAAAGAAGAACCAGAAGAAATGAAAGATTTGAAAAAAATATGTAAAAATTTCAAAATTCCCCTCCATATTATTGATGTAAAGATGCCAAAAGGTGTCAACGAGGAAGGATGGGCTAGAGATGTGAGATATAATTATTTTTCAAAATTAGGAAAACAAACAAATATTAAAAATATTTTGATTGCTCATAATGAAGACGATTATATCGAAACTTATTTTTTACAGAAAAAAAGAAATAGTGTAGTTTCTTTTTATGGCCTAAAAAAAGAAACTAATTATAAAGGGGTTAACATTATTCGTCCTTTGTTATGTTATAAAAAAGCCGACTTATTGAATTATTGTGATGAAAACAAAATTCATTATGGAATTGATTATTCTAATTTTGATATTAGTTATTTGCGAAATGATATTAGAAAAAATATCGTTAGCAAAATGGATAATGAAGAAAGAAAAAAGATCCTAAATGATATTGAAAAAGAGAACAAAAAAATAAGTGAGGATTTTGAAGAAATTTCAAAATTCATCGAGGAACCTATAGGGTTTTTAAAAAATAGAGTAACAGGACTTTCCACTTATAAGTTGCAATTGCTTCTTATCAAAATCTTAGAAATAAAGGGTATATACTGCCCTATTTCACAAAAATTCGTAAAACAATTTAAGGAGATTTTATTAAAAGAAAAAAATTGGCACAAGGAACTAAAAGATGGAGTTTATTTATGCGTGGATTATGGGTTTGTTTCGATTTATGAACTCGTAAAAAGAGAATATTTTTATAAAATTAATGAACTTCCAAATACTATTTTTAAATTAAATCCTAATGCAATCTTATATAAAAAAATAATTGGTGAAGGAACCTATATAAAATCCGGATTAAAAACGAATGAAGTTTATGTACTAAATAATGGAGTTAAGAAAAAAATTAGAAGATGTTTCATTGATTGGAAAATGCCATTTATCTACCGATTAATGTGGCCAGGAATTTATGATAAAAACGGAAATTTAATTTACGTTCCTCACTATCAAGAAAAAATTTTAAATCAAAGCAATTCGCCGTTACTTTTTAACCTTAACAACTTTATAAAATAAAATGTTAAATACTTTATTTAAAGTATTAACTATTATAAAATATACCTACTTGTTGAAAGGAGATGTAAATGAATAACAAAAAAAGATCTGGTTGGATAACATTCTTAATCTATCTTGTAATTGCGGTTTTTAGTGGAGCAATTATTTATAGTATTGTTACAAATTTGAATAACAAATATCGAACCATTACAACTGGCTCGCTTTATAAACTTGCCTATGATGATAAAGATGATTACGAAGTTTACGCGGCTAATATCACTACTAACAACGACCGTGTTTCTTTAAATTTAGAAGTTAAAACCGAAAGTTCAAATACAACTAATTATTATACGATTACTGTACCTGAGCAAACTTACTTTAACACTCCAGGAATCGGCTCTGCATATTTTGGGAAAGCCAGCATTAAAGAAGAACTTTATGCTCAAGTGTTAAAAAATAACCCAGACTCATATCAAAGTAAATATAACGAAACCCCATATACAGAAAATTTATTTTTAAGTTGGTTACCTACTATAATTTCAACAGTTGTTATTGTTGGAATTGCTATTTTCTTCTTCAGATTCTTAATGCAATCTGCTGGTGGAAATAAACAAGCTTTAGATTTTAATAAATCAAGAGCAAGAAGAGTTGATAATTCCAAAATTAGGTTTAAAGATGTTGCTGGATGCGACGAAGAAAAAGCTGAAATGGTTGAAGTCGTCGATTACTTAAAAGATCCAAAGAAATACACCAAATGTGGCGCTAAATTGCCAAAAGGTTTATTACTTGTTGGGCCTCCAGGAACTGGTAAAACGTTGCTTGCAAAAGCAGTTGCTGGCGAAGCAAATGTTCCATTTTATTCAATTTCTGGTAGCGATTTTGTCGAAATGTTTGTTGGTGTTGGTGCTGGTAGAGTTAGAGATTTATTTAAAACTGCCAAACAAAATGCCCCATGTTTAATCTTCATCGATGAAATTGATGCCGTTGGAAGACAAAGAGGCGCTGGTTTAGGTGGAGGCAACGATGAACGTGAACAAACCCTCAACCAATTACTTGTTGAACTTGATGGATTTGAAGAAAATAGTGGAATTATTGTTATTGCCGCCACTAATAGAGCCGATGTTTTAGATCCTGCTCTTCTTAGAGCTGGAAGATTTGATAGACAAATCACTGTTAATTTACCTAATAGAGATGGTCGTGAAGCTATTTTCAAGGTTCATGCTCAAGGCAAAAAGATTGATCCAAGCATTGATTTTAAAGCATTAGCAAAAAGAACTGTTGGATTTAGTGGAGCTGATATTGCAAATATCTTAAATGAAGCAGCAATTTTAGCAGTCAGAGGGAAACGTGATTTTGTAACTATGGCCGATATTGATGAAGCTATTGATAGAAGAATCGCTGGACCTGCAAAATCCTCAAAAGGATTTAATGAAATTGAAAGAAAAGAAGTTGCCTATCATGAAGCCGGCCACGCAGTTATTGGATTAACTCTTCCACATAGCGATAAAGTTAGAAAAATCACTATTATTCCTAGAGGAAATACTGGCGGTCATGTTTTAATGGGTCCAGATGATGATAGATTCTTACTCACCAAAAACGAATTAATTGCTGAAATTACTGGTTTACTTGGCGGAAGAACTAGTGAAGAGATTTTCTTTAAAGATGTTACAACTGGCGCAAGTAACGACATTGAAAGAGCAACACAAATTGCTCGAGCAATGGTTGTTGAATATGGTATGTCTTCTTTAGGACCTATCCAATATGAAAGAAATACAGGAAGTGTATTCCTTGGAAGAGATTACACCAATGCTCAAAGAAATTTCTCAAGCACTATTGCCGAAGAAATTGATAAAGAAATTCGTAAAATTATTGAAGACGCTCATAAGCAAGCTTACGAAATTCTTACCAAGAGAAAAGAAGACGTTATCTTAATTGCTGAAACACTTCTTAAAAATGAAACAATCAATGAAGAAGAAATTGATTATTTATTAAAAAATAGAAAGATGCCAGATGAAGCAGTTAAGCAAAACGAAACCGCAAGAAGTTTATCAACTTCTGTTGAAGACAAAAAAGATCTTCAAATAGAAGAAAAGACTGAAAAAGAAGTCAAAAAAGAAGAATCAAAAAGCAAAAAAATTCTTGATGATTCTAAAAAACAATAAAAGGATATATGTCTTTTAAAATAGGTAGTGTTGAAATTAAAGGAAAAGTTATTCTCGCCCCAATGGCGGGAATAACTTCTTTTAGTTATAGAAAGTTTATGAAAAAATTTAACCCTGCACTAACCTATACTGAAATGATTAGTGATTGTGGATTAATTTATGAAAACCAAAGAACACTAAATTATTTAAAAACTGATGGAAGCGATCGCCCCCTAGCTGTACAAATTTTTGGGGGTAAAAAAGACGAACTTGTAAAAGCAATTTCAATTATAGAAGAGGCAAAAATTCCCTACGATATTTTAGATTTAAATCTTGCTTGTCCAGTAAACAAAGTAATAAAAAATAATGGCGGAAGCAGTTGGTTAAAGAATCAAGACGAACTATTTTTAATGGTAAGTGAAGTTGTAAAACATAGCAAAAAACCAGTAAGTTGTAAAATCAGACTTGGTTTTGACAAAATTAATGTTGAAGAGACAGTTAAAACTCTTGAAAAAGCGGGAGTCAAATTCATTGCAATTCATGCTCGAACTAGATCTCAAGCCTATAGTGGAAAAGCAAATTATGAAGCTTTAAAAAATATCCGAGACTTAATTAAAATTCCTTTTTGTATTAGTGGAGATATTTTTTCTACAAAAGATGCTTTAGAAGCTTTAAAAATTACTAGAGCAGATGCGGTTATGGTTGCAAGAGGAGCAGTCGGAAATCCTGAACTTATAGAAAATATTAATAAAGCTTTAAACGGCGAAAAATATAATGAAGATTTAAATCTTAAAAAACAATATGGTTATTTAAAAGAATATGTTAGAAATTTAATAGAGGAATATGGAGAAAAAAGAGCAATTTCTCTTTTAAGAGGAATTGCTCCTAAATTCTTTTTAAAACTTTCGAATAGCAAACAATTAAGGATTGAACTTTCTTCTAAAATTGAAAAAGAAGCGGATATATATAGAATTTGCGACAAATATATTGAAGAAAGCAAGAGAATTTAAGAAATTTTTATGTATAATATTTAAGCGAGGTTAATAATTATGGACGAAAAGCTTAATGACCAAGAGTTGGTTAGAATTCAAAAATTAGAAAAATTAAAAGAAATGGGTGTAGATCCTTATGGAGAAAGATTTGATCGTAGTGATTCTACAAAAACCTGTAAAGAAAGAATTGAAGGAAAAACAAACGAAGAATTAGAAGAAAATCACGTCTATGCAACAATTGCTGGAAGAATTATGCAAATCCGTAAAATGGGTAAAGCAAGTTTTTTCAATGTTTTAGATAAAGAAGGAAGAATTCAATGCTATATCTCCGTTGATACAGTTGGTAAAGATTGTTATGAAATTTTCAAAACCAACGATATTGGAGATATTGTTGGTGTATATGGAAGAATGATGTTAACAAGAAGTGGCGAACCAACTTTACGTGTTGAAAAATATACTTTCTTAACAAAATCTTTAAAAGTTTTACCTGAAAAATATCATGGTTTACAAGATATCGAAGAAAGATCAAGACATCGTTATCTTGATTTAATAATGAATGAAGAAAGCAGAAAAGTTGCTATTTCAAGAAGCAAAATTATTCGTTCAATTCAACATTATTTAGATGATAAAGGATTTATTGAAGTTGAAACTTCTATTCTTAGTCCTATTCTTGGTGGTGCAAATGCAAAACCATTTATTACACATCATAACGCTCTTGATAAAGATTTTTATTTAAGAATTGCAACCGAGTTAAACTTAAAGAAACTTATTGTTGGCGGACTTGAAAAAGTCTATGAAATCGGTCGTATTTTTAGAAATGAAGGAATGGATGCAAGACACAATCCTGAATTTACAACCATTGAACTTTATGAAGCCTATACAGATTTAAAAGGTATGGGAGAACTTTGGGAAGGTTTAATTAGAAATTGTTGCCAAGAAGTTTGTGGAACAACAACTATTAAATTTGGTGATAAAACTCTAGATTTTGGAAAAGAATTTAAATGGTTATCAATGGTTGAAGCTGTTAAAGAAAAAACCGGAATCGATTTTAGAGGAGATGTTAAAGTCGAGGATTTAGTTAAATACTGTAAAGATAATGGCATCAAAATTGAGAAACATTGGAATTCTCCAGGATATTTCTTAAATGCTTTATTTGATGAATACTGTGAAAATGAATTAATTCAACCAACATTTGTTTATGAACATCCAATCGAAACAAGTCCATTAACAAAGAAATGTAAAGATCCAAGATTTACACAAAGATTTGAACTTTATGTAGATGGCACTGAGCTTGCAAATGCATATACGGAATTAAATGATCCAAAAGACCAAAAAGAAAGATTCGAAGCTCAACTTGCCGCTAAAGCAAGGGGAGATGACGAAGCAAACGAAATGGATCTAGATTTCTTAAATGCTCTTGATTATGGAATGCCACCAACTGGTGGAATCGGTATGGGAATTGATAGATTAGTAATGTTTTTAACTAACCAAGAAAATATTCGTGAAGTTATCTTATTCCCAACAATGAAAGACGAACAATAAAAGTTAAAATGCCCAACTCCTCGTTGAGCATTTTTTTCATCTTTTTTTGAAAACAAAAAATTTTAAGAAATTTTAAAACTTTTTATAAATTTCTAAAATTCCCTACATATTATATATAGAAGGCGGTCGAAACTTATTTTCTTTACTTTCCATTGACTTTTTTATAAAATATTTAAGCGCAAAAAATGCGTTTCTTCTCTGTTATTATTAAATAATAATAACCAGATAGTCCAAAGGGAGGTAAAAAAATGAAAAAGTACGAATTGATGTACATTCTCAAATCAAGTTTAGATGATGAAGCAAGAAAAGCTGAAATCGCAAAACTTAACACCTTACTAACCAACTTGGGTGCAAAAGTCCTTAAAACTGATGAAAGTTTAGGAATGAGAGACTTAGCTTATCCAATTAAAGGTGAGAAAAAAGGATATTATGTTGTATTAAAACTTGAAATGAATGATGTTAAACCAGTCAAAGAGTTTGATCGTCTTTCTAAGATTAACAGTTCAGTATTAAGATACTTATTCACTGTTGATCATCAATAGGAGGATTAATTATGATTAATAGCGTAGTTTTAGTAGGTCGTTTAACAAGAGATGTTGAAATTAGAAAAACTCAAAATAATCTTAGTGTTACAAGTTTTTCAATTGCGGTGAATGACACCACTAAAGACGCCGACGGAAATAAAACCACAAGTTTTATTAATTGTACGGCTTGGAGACAATCTGCTGATTTCTTAGCAAAATATGCTCACAAAGGCAGTTTAATTGGTGTTGAGGGGAAACTTCAACAAAGAAGCTATGAAAAACGAGATGGAACCAAAGCCAATGTTTTAGAGGTTGTTGTTAATCGTGTTACTTTATTAGAAAGCAAAAGTACAAATCAAGCTAGAGGTTCTAACACCGAACCAATAGATGAACATGCTACCTTTGATGAACAAGATCATTCAGAAGAGAAGACTGATGATGTTACAAGCGGTGATTTAATCGATGACGACTTACCTTTTTAAAAAAATAAAGAGGATTTATAGTTATGGCATTTATGAAAAAAAGAATGAAGAAAAAAGTTTGCTATTTCACTAAAAACAAAATTACTCACATTGATTACAAAGATGTTGAATTACTTAAAAAGTTTATTAGTGCTAGCGGAAGAATTTCTCCACGTAGATTAACTGGGACATGTGCAAAAAGCCAAAGACAACTTGCAAGAGCAATTAAAAATGCTCGTTATATGGCCTTATTACCATATCTTGGAGAATAATTAAATTTTAATAAGCCCCTTATGGGGCTTTTTTTGACCATAAAGTTTATAAAAATTTAAATAATTTATACTTTTTTAAGTTGATTTTATACTTATAAATTATTAGTTTTATGTTATTTTCTATTGTATAATAAAAAAGGTATTTTTATGGAAAAAAGAAAATTTAAACTTAATCTTGTTGTTTTAATAATAACTAGCGTTATTACTGTTTTAGTTGGGATTTTTACTTTACTTTATATATTTAATGCATTCAATTTACAAAGTGTTATTGCATCGCATGTTTTTGGCTATATTGGTCTTGCAGTTACACTTATTGATGGAATTTTGTGCTTAATTTATATATTTTCGATTAATCGTTTAAGAGAAAAAAGTGATATTCAAATTAGTGATATTATTGGATCTGATGTAAAAGAAGCCTATCTTTTTTGTGGAATTGGTCTTTTTGTTACAAATGAAGAAGGCATAATTCTTTGGAAGAGCGATTTATTTCAACAAAGACAAGTAAATATTATTTCCAAAAATATTTTTGAAGTTTACCCAAAGTTAAAAGAATTTCAAAACGAAAATTTTAAGAGTGAAACAATTACCATAAATTGTGGAAATTATGATTATCGTGTTAAATATTTAAAAGCAGCCGGTCTTTTTATTTTTGAAGATGTTACAGAATACGAAGATTTACTTAGATATAGCAAAGAGCAAGCAACCTGCGTTGGCATTATTATGATTGATAACTATAGCGATATTGTTGGAAATAGTGACGATATAAGCGAAGTTATCACTAATGTTAAAGATATCATTGTAAATTACAGCAAAAAATTTAATTGTTTATTGAGGCCTTATAGGAGTGATGCGTTTTTTGTTGTATGCAATAATAAATCTTTAAATGAAATGAAGAAAAATGGTTTTTCTTTAATTGATGAAGTAAGAAGAATTCAAGTTAAAGAAACCGTAAGACCAACTTTATCAATTGGTTTTGCTCACGATTTTCCAGACGTAAATAAATTATATGATATGGCAAGCAACGCTTTGGATATTGCAATGAGTCGTGGTGGAGACCAAGTTGTTGTTGCAAAATATGGGAGCGAACTTGAATTCTTTGGTGGAAAAAGCGAAGCTGTTGAAGTTGGAAATAAAGTTAAAGTTAGAGTATTTAGTGATTCTTTAATGAGTCTTATTCAAAGATCTCCAAATGTTTTGATTATGGGACATCAAGATATGGATATGGACGCCCTTGGAAGTTGTTTAGGTATTAAAGCGATTTGTGATTATCTTAAAAAAGATGCATATGTAATTTATGATCCAAAACTTACTGAAAGAAAGACTCGTACCGCCCTGACTTCTCTTTATGCAAGAGATGAATTAAATAAACTTGTACGTTCTCCTCGTGAAGCCATCGATATTTTAAAAGCAGAGACACTTGTTATTGTTTGTGATATTTCAAGACCAAGCCTTACGATGTGCCCTCAAATTTTGGATAAAACCGATAAAGTTGTTGTAATAGATCACCATAGAAGGGCAACTGAATTTATTGAAAATCCTGTACTATTTTATGTAGAACCTGCTTCTTCAAGTTCTTGTGAACTTGTTGCAGAAATTATTCGTTATAACAGTTTAACTACTAAAATCAATCTTGATTCAACAAAAGCAACGATTATGCTTGCTGGTATTTTCTTAGATACTTCTTTTTATAAATCAAAAACTACTGGTTTAAGAACTTTTGAAGCCTCCATGGTTTTAAAAGAATATGGCGCCAACAATAGTCAAGCTGATGATTTATTAAAAGATGAATATGAAGAATATGCACTAATTAATAAAATTATCGCAACTCTTAAAACTCCATATTATGGAGTGGTTTATTGTACTTGCGAAGAAGACGAAGTAGTTGAAAGATCAACTCTTGCAAAAGTTGGAAATCAATGTATTCAGTTTAAAGGAATTACGACCTGTTTTGTAATAGGAAAAACTAGCGAAGACGAAGTTAGAATTAGTGCAAGAAGTGATGGAACTGTAAATGTTCAAATTTTAATGGAAAAAATGGGTGGAGGCGGACATTATTCTAGTGCCGCTATGTGTATTAAAAATACCACGATCAAAGCAGTTGAAACTAGTTTATTAGATGTTTTATCAACTTATCTTAGTGAAGCAAGAAGTAAAACTGGAGATGAAGGGAAAGGAAATTAATTATGGAAGTTATATTAATAAAAGATGTTAAAGGTCTTGGCAAAAAAGGCGAAACTGTCAATGTAAGTGATGGCTATGGAAATAACTTTTTAATTAAAAAAGGTCTAGCAGTTAGAAAAACTCTTGACGCTTTAAATAATTTAAAAAGAGAACAAAAGAAAGAAGAAGAAAGACAAGCCGAACTTAAAAAAGAAGCCGAAAAAAATAAAGAAACTCTTGAAGCTTTAACTTTAGAATTTAAAGCAAAAGTTGCAAAAGATGGAAGAATGATTGGTGAGATTAGCACTAAAGAAGTTGCTAAAGTTTTAGAAACCGAATATAAAATTATAATTGATAAGAGAAAATTTGTAGACAAAATAAGAATTAACGCCTTTGGCGTTTCTAGACTTTATATCGAACTTTATAAAGGCGTAGTCGCCGAAATCAAAGTTCATGTAAGTGAGGAAAAATGATGGCAGAAAAAAATCTTCCTCATAATGATGACATTGAAGAAATTGTTTTAGGAATAATGCTCATGGATTCAAAAGCATGTTTAGATGCTTTAACTGAATTAAATGAGGATGATTTTTATATTGAAAATGCAAAACATCGAGTGGTTTTTAGAGCGATGAAACAACTTTCATTACTAAATAAACCGGTCGATATCCATACAGTCATCGATTATCTTTCAAAAGATAAATCTTTGGATTTAGTTGGTGGAGTTGATTATTTAGTAAAATTAACCGAAAGAGTCACAGGTTTTTCAAACCTTGATTATTATTTAAATCTTATGAAAGACTACACTTTAATAAGATCTTTAATTAATGTATCAAATGAAATTGTAGATGAAGCAACTAAACAAAAAGTTGAAGATTTTTCAAGATTTGCAAGTGATGCTGAAGCAAAAATTACTCGCATAACTGCAAATAGAAAAATTAAAGGCTTCAAAAAAAGCGATGTTGTCGCCCATGAACTTGGAAGAGAAATTGAAGAAATCAATAAAGGTAATGGGAATGCTTTTTCTGGAGTTACAACCGGTTATGCAAAACTTGATGGGATCTTAAATGGCTTACAAAAAGGTAGTTTAATCGTTTTGGCGGCCAGACCATCTTGTGGAAAAACTGCTCTTGGTTTAAACATTGCTTATAACTGTGCCGCCAAAACTAAAAGGCCAGTTGCTTTCTTTTCAATTGAAATGTCAAGCGATGAAATAATGAAAAGATTATTTGCAAATCGTGGATACGTTCCAATGGATAAAATAAATAAGGGATTTTTAAGTAAAGATGACCGAATGAAATTAAAGGAAGCAGAAAACGAAATTGCTGATATTCCATTATATATTGATGATACTGGCGGTCTTGCTTTAAGTGACCTTGTAACTAAAGCTAAAAAGTTAAAAAGTGATCTTAAAGACTTAAGTTTGATAGTTGTAGATTATATTGGGAAAGTAAGAGTTAATTTAAAAGTAGAAAATAAAGTATTAGAAATAGATAGAATTACTGGAACATTAAAACAACTTGCAAAAGATTTGGAAGTCCCAGTTCTCGCTCTTGCTCAGGTAAATAGACATGTTGAAGATAGAGATTCAGCAATTCCTGAATTAAGTAATCTTAAAGATTCTGGTTCAATCGAACAAGATGCTGACCAAGTTATGTTTATATATAATCCTCAACAAGCTCTTCAAAGTGTCAAAAGAAAATCTTTGAAAAATCAAGATGATAAGCAAAGCAATCCTCAACCAGGTAGTATTAATGATACAAAAAATAAAAACGCACCTAATCCTGAAAATGGTGAACTTATTAAAATAATGGTTAAGAAAAATAGAAATGGTGCATTAGGAAATGTATTTTTATTATTCTTCAAGGCTTATCAAAGATTTGATAATCCAAGTGAAGAAGCGATTGAAGAATTCCAAAAATATTATAAAGATTTTTAGTATATGAAAATGCATGTTATTAGTAGCGGTAGCAAAGGCAATGCTAGCCTTATTTATGATGATAAAACCGTTATTTTAGTGGATTTAGGAATTTCATATTCTAGACTTCAAGAAGGTTTAGAAGAGATAAATAAAGAAATTAAAGATATTAATTTTTGTCTTTGCACTCATGAACATTCAGATCATTGTAAAGGAGTAAGTTTTTTAGATGCTAAACTTTGGTATACAAGAGCTGGTACACTAAAAAATATTAGCGAAAATCATGTTCTAGAAGTTTTTCATGAATATCATTTTGGAGACATAACAGTTACTCCTTTACTTATAAGTCATGATGCAATCGCACCTTGTGGGTTTTTATTTCAAGAAGACAACATTAAAATTGCGTACTTAACTGATTCTGGATATGTTCCAGAAACGACTTTAAAACTAATTAAAAATTGTGATTATTATTTTTTTGAATCAAATTTCGATGTCGATATGTTAATAAATAGTGCAAGACCTATCTTTTTAAAAGAAAGAATTTTAGGAGAAGAAGGACATTTATCAAATAGGCAAAGTGCTACATATCTTGCAAATTTAGTAGGAAAAAGCACCAAAGCAATCATGCTTGCGCATTTAAGCGAAGAATGTAATAATCCAAAAGTTGCACTTAAAACTATAAAAGAAATTTTTAAAGATAATAATATAAGCACTAGAAAAATTAAGATTTCATGTGCTGAACAATATAGGAGCGTTGATTTATGTTAAAGATTAACATTCTATGCGTTGGCTCAGTAAAAGAAAATTTTTTAAAAGAAGGAATTTTAGAATACAAAAAACGTATTTCAAAGTTTGCGACTTTAAATTTTATTGAAGTGAAAGAAGCAAAAATTGAAAGTTTTGAAAATCAATCTTTAATTAAAAAGACTTTGGATGAAGAAGGTGAAAAATTACTAAAACAACTTAACAAAAACGATTATGTAATTTTGGTTGACCTCCATGGAGAAGAATTAGTAAGCGAAGACTTTGCTAGTAAATTAAATAAAATTAAAGAAAATGGAAATTCAACAATTGATTTTATAATTGGAGGAACACTTGGTTTAAGTGACAATTTAAAAAAAATTGCAAATTATCGTATTTGTTTATCAAAAATGACTTTTCCTCATCAATTAACAAGACTAATTTTACTTGAACAAATTTATCGTGCGTTTAAGATTTTAAATAATGAAAGTTATCATCATTAAGGAGATTTATGGTACAAAAAGAATTTAAAGATTTTAAAAAAATAGATACCAATGGAGAAATTGCTGAAAAATATGAACTAGACGATGGATCAACTTTTTACATTGAACCTAATTTTTATTCACAACTTAGATATTTAAAAGAAACTCACGAAGATGAATTTCCAAAATTAATGGAAGAATTAATTAGCAATGTAAAAAGAAATAAAAAGGTAATATTTACGGCCGATTTTGAAAATCCAGTAATTTACAAAGAAGGTTTTATCTATCAAGAGATTGAAGATATAACAGACAAAATTAAATTATTTTCTGGATTTATTAGCCGCGGAAGCGATTATGGAGATTAAAAAATGCGACCTTGAAGTCGCATTTTATTTTACTTTTTAACAGCTGGTGGGTTATTTGGACTTAATGTTTTCATGGATAACCACATTGTTCTAAATCCAAATACAATTACAAATAGCATAACTTGATATGCACTAACTATAAATCCAAGAACAAGAGCAATTAATGCAGGAGATAAAGTTGTCCAATACGCAATGTTGAAACATTGTTGGAATTTAATACCTCTATTTGGATTATTTTTACCTCTAGTTAATAAGAATAAAACAAAGCCCATCAATAAAACAATACCAGCATTAACAGCACCAATAATTCCAGTTTGAGTCAAAGCAACAGTTTTTCTTGTATTAATATAAACATTATCAATAAAACCTTTGAAATTATTCAATGTTTCACTAACGTTTTCTAATCTTGTTTGAGATTTTGAAACGAATAAATTTGAAAATTTAGATTGTTCTTTGCTTAAATTAGCAAAGTCTCCATAAACTCCACCAACAGCGTTATAAGCTTTTGGTTTATAAAGTCTTGTATTAAAAGTATTACTTGTAAAGATTATAAATGAGCAATCTCTTCCATCTAAAGAATTAACTTTTGAACTAACAATTGTTTCAATAGTATTTTGTAAAAGTTGTGAATCCATATTTTTAGAATCAATATAATAAACTTGGAAATCACTAAAAATTGCACCATCACTTTTTAAGATTTTGTGATTATATAACAAATAATTATTTGCAGCAGAAGTAGTTATACCAGTTAATTTGCTTTCATGAGTTGTTTCATCAAAAGTTAAATCATAATTATTATTTTTTGCATCTTCTAAGAAACTATAAAAACCTTCGTCATAATTATAATTTGCAGAAGTATTTAAAAATGCACTACCTTTTGCAGTTGCAGCAGAAACAGTAGTAGGAATTAAAGAAATAATAACTGAAATCAAAGCAACGATCAAAGCAACATACCATTTCTTAGTTAAACCTAATTCAGTTGCAACTTGGTTGTTATATAAACTTTTAAAATATGGGGCAATTTTAGACCAATCAAATTTCTTTTTTGGTTTAATAATTTTAGCTTTTTTATTCATAAATAGTCATCCTTTAAAATAATTTCGCTTTAATAGTATATACTATTAAATGTTGAAAAACAAAATGAATATATTATTTGTCTTTTAAAGAAAAGTCATGCAATTATAAAGATTAATTGCAAGAAATTGCACTCTGTGATTAAATATTGCTACTGGGGATGTCTTGGTTTCGACATATGTATGCAGGGCATAGAGTGCAAGTCGCTTGGAAACGTTATATTCCAAAAAAAATTAATTGCCGATAATCGACAATCACTCGCATTCGCTGCTTAGTCAGCCGACATTGTTTCGTCCTTCAATAAATTAGGAGGTGCGCGGATTTTATCTTTTTAGCTTCTTAAAGATAATGTATCTGTCATAAAAGAAGATAAGCAATAACGATGATTATAAGTTGTTGATGAAAAATTCATAATCTAAGCGAGAGAAAGTTTGTGTTGTTTATTTCCTCGCAACTAGCAAATAGCACTAAACTTGTAGAGTTTATGTGTGGCTGCATATGGACCGGGGTTCAAGTCCCCGCATCTCCACCATCTATAAAATTAACGGACAATACCAATTTGTCCGTTTTTTTATGTGATTTATATGCCTTTTATGGCTGTTTTACGTTTTTTCTTAAGCAATGACTATATGAAATAGATTGTTTATTTAATAATGACTCTATCTCTTGCTTTAAATGTGTGGTTCAAACCACGATATACCTTGTGTAGAATGAAACTTATATAATACGCATATATTGTAAGGACAAATAGTTGCAACAAAACAGCGCAAATACTTGCAAAGAAAACTAATATATGTATATTTTAAAAATAAAGAAAAGATGGAATATTTCATATTCCAATCGGTTTTTTTGAAGGACTAAATATGGAAAAATGGGATGCTTACGATAAAGACTTTAATAAAATAGGGAATTTGGACTTAAAAAGAGGAGATTTTATTTCGGATGGTGTTTTTCATCTTGTATGCGATATTGCTGTAAAGCATATTGATGGATCTTACTTACTAATGCAAAGAAGTAATAATAAACACTTTGGAGGTATGTGGGAACTTACAGCAGGTGGATCTGCAATTCAAGGCGAATCACCCTTAGAATGTGCTATAAGAGAACTAAAAGAAGAAACAGGAATAAAAACAAAAGAACTCAAAGAAATTGGAAGAGTTGTTTCTTATGAAACACACTCAATATATTTTGAATTTCTTTGCTTAACAAACATTGATAAAAATAGTATTATCCTTCAAGAAGGTGAAACTCAAGATTTTAAATGGGTTAATAAAGAAGAATTAATAAAAATGAATTCAAATAATCTTATTACAAAAAGAATGCAATTATTTTTAGAAGACTTTTGTAAATGATTGTGTATCATTTTTGATATCATTGATGAAGAATACGTATTATTCTGTAAAAATAAAGACATTTACCAAAAATGAGTAACGTACAAAAGGGTTACTTTTTCTTTAATTTATAGGGTTTTTAGAGGTTTTTCGCGTATTTTTATATCTCAGGAACATTTGTATCTTTTTGAAATTTCGTTCCTATCTATTTCGAAGCAACAGCTTTAATTTTCAATATACAAATTATCGCTTTTATGGTACATTATTAAATAAATATTTAATAAAAATAATTTGTCTTGAAGAGGAATAAGTTTGAGTTAGGAGAGGTGATTTATTTGGATGCAAAATGGATTTTCTTTAATATTGGCTCTACACTTGTTGATGAAACAGAAGCCTATAATCATAGAGTAAGAGAAATGATAGAATATTCTGACATTTCATTTTCTTACTTTGATGAAAAAAGAATTGAATTAGCGAAACAAGGATTTGATGGAAATTCAGAAGCAATTAAGTATTTTGGATTGAAGAAAACACCATGGCATTCAGAGGATGAAGTACCATTTGAAGATGCATCGGACACTTTAGAGAAACTCAAAGAACGAGGTTATAAATTAGGCATCATTGCAAATCAATCTGTAGGAGCAACGCAAAGATTAGATAACTGGGGACTATTAATGTATTTTGATGTCATAGCATTATCTTCGGAATTGGGGGTTTCAAAACCAAACAGATCGATTTTTGAAAAGGCTGTTGAATTAGCAGGATGCCAGTTTCAAAATGCAGTAATGGTTGGAGATAGGCTCGATAATGACATTAGAGCAGCAAAATCATTAGGTATGAAAACTGTATGGATTAGAAAAGGCTTATCAAAATATCAGAGCATTGATTTAGGAAAGAATATTGCTGATTGAATAATTGATACTCTTTCTGATTTGGAACAGATATTTTTTAGTTAACAAATCCCAATTTAACTTGCTGTATTCTATAGCAAAACAGGGTGTTTTCAAAAAACGCAAGGGCATTCACTTTTCGATAGAGGGTATTCACTTTGTATCATTATGACTTGTTTTAGCCACTTACAACATTAGGGCGATTTAATCGCTCTTTTCTTTATTTCTTTTTTAATGTAAGCGTTTACATATATTGCTCACGTGTGTATAATAAATGAAATGATAATACGAAAGGAAAAAATTAATGAAAAAGTATTTATCAACATTTTTATTAGCCCTTATCGCAATCGGGGCAGTTTCCTGTGGCGGAAACAAAAAGGACGAAAGAAGACAAGAGATTATAGATGCAGAAGGAATGACCTATGCTCAACTTGTAGAAAAAGCTAAGACAGAGGTCGGAACCAACAAAGTTGTTGTTTACGGTAACTCCTCACAATTAGTCAAAGCTCTTGTAAAGTTCACTGAAGAAACAGGTATTCAAATTGAATCTGTTAAAGAAGGTGATGCAGATCTTTACACACACTTAGGAGCAGCTTTCCAAAGTGGCCAATACATCTGTGATATGGCTTTACTCCAAGACGGTAACAAGCTCCAAACAGAAATGTTAAATACTGGCTACATGACAAACTTTGTTCCAAAAGATGTCAAGTCATTAGTCGCTGAAGATGACCAAACTCCAATGGCAGCTGTCTACCTCAACAAAATCTTCATGTATAACAATACAAAAGATCACGTCCAAGGTGGATTAACAAACTACATCACAAACGTCTGGCAATTAGCTGGTTCAGCTTCTGATGAAGGTCACATTAGTAGCCCATCATTCAAGACTCCATCAACTGAAAACGTCAACATGAACTTCTTAGCCATGTTAACAAGCCCAGCATGGGTCGAAAAACTTTCAGCCGCTTATACTTCATTCTATGGCACACCATATGATGGATCAAAAGACAACTATCAAAACATTGGTTATAAGTGGGTTGCTGAATTCTTAACAAACAGCCAAGCACACAGCTCAGATGGTACCGCTTGTAAGAACGTCGCCAAAGGCGAATCAGGAACAGTTGCTCTTGTTAACTACAACAAGATTAAAGACTGTAAATCAACCGAAGGTTATGGAACAGAAGATCCAAGGAACCTTTCATTCCCATCACTCGAACTCGGCGATACAAAAGTCGGTGGATTCGGTGGATTCTGCTACAAGATGTATTCAATGGTTGCTACAAATGCTAGATATCCATATGCAGCTTGTGCTTTAGTTAACTACATCACTTCAAAGACAGGATTTGAAAATGCTTGGGGAACCCTCGCTGGTTACTACTCAACCAACTCAACAACTGCCATCGCTTCAAACGACAAAGCCATCGCTTGGTGGAAAGATCGTTTAGTCATCGAAGATCCAGCCTATGTTGCTAGCATCTACCGTGACTTCACAATGTGGGAAGCCCAATACGAAGCAAAATAATTGCTTTAACATCAACAGGGGATGCTATACATCCCTTGTTTTATAGGAGAATATATGGACCAAAATTCAACTACAGTGATCGAGTCTCCTAAAAAGTTGACCAAATTCGGAAAATTTCTCAACTCTCTGATGACATACTTTTCTAAACCAAGTAATGTCATCGTTGTTATTTTTGCCGTTTTGTTAACTGGATTAGTCTTAGTTCCATTAATATACATGTTATACAACACCGCGATTATTCACCAAGGTGAACAATCACTCGGTAAAATTGGAACTCTTACTATTGCCCACTGGAAAGACGTATTCTTCGAATCTAAATATGACTATTCAATTAATGCGTTCTATTTACCATTATTGAAGAGCTTCCTCATGGCTTTAATTGCTTGTGCAATCAGCTTAATTATTGGTGGAGGAACAGCATATTTAATTACAAGAACAGACTTCCCAGCGAAGAAATTCGTTTCACTAGTCTTTGTTTTCCCATACATTATGCCTTCTTGGGCAATCGCGATGTTCTGGGAGAACTTCTTTAAAAATAATGTAAATCTAGTTGGGGCCCAGGCTCAGGTTGGTCTTCTTCAATCATTAACAGGTTTAGCTGTTCCAGCTAATATGGTATATGGACTTGTTCCATGCGCTATCTGTTTAGGTATTCACTATGCACCTTTTGCTTACATCTTAATTGGTGGAATCTTAAGGAATATGGACGCTAACTTAGAAGAAGCCGCCACTATTCTTGGTGCTTCTAGATTCAAAATTTTAAGAAGAGTCACTCTTCCTATCGTTTTACCAGCTTTACTTTCAACCGTATTGCTCGTATTCGCTAGCTCTATCTCTTCTTATACTGTCCCGGCCTTCCTTGGTACTAAAGGTGGTTTAATTACTATTTCAATTAAGATGAAACAGTTAATTCAATCATCTCAAATGAAGGGTCAAGGTTACGTTCTTGCGACAGTTCTTATGCTTTTCTCGATTGCAATCTTGTTATTAAATCAACGTTTAACAAATTCAAGACGTTCATTTACGACAATTACAGGGAAGAGCTCACAAATTTCCTATGTAAAATTAGGAAAGGTTGGAAAACCACTTATTACAGCGCTTGTTTGCATTTATGTTGCATTCTTCGCTGTTGTTCCTCTTGTTTCTTTCGCTCTTGAAAGTTTCTTAGAAGAAAGTGGTAATTTCGCGACATTTACTACGTATTATTGGACAACCACAGAACAGACAAGCCCTTATATTTCGGGTTCTGTAGGTATCTTTAATAACTCAACCATTTGGACAAGCTTGCTTAATTCAATCTTGGTTTCACTTGTTGTTGCATTTGTTGCTGGTACTCTAGGACTTCTCGTTGGTTATGGTGTCGCTAAAAATAGACGTAGCAAACTAGCTAACTATGTATCAAATATGGCCTTCCTTCCATATTTGATTCCAGCCATGTCATTCGCAACTATTTACTTAATTATTAGTTACACGAAAGTCTTTGGCTTCTTACAAGGATCATTAGCCTTACTATTTATAGTAGGATCTATTAAATTCTTACCATTCGCTTCAAGAAGTAGTACAAATGCCTTCTTACAGTTATCTAACGAAATTGAAGAAGCAGCCATTATCCAAGGCGTACCTTGGTGGAAACGTATGACTAGAATCTTGTTCCCAATTCAAAAATCAAGCTTCATATCTGGCTATTTATTACCATTTATCAGCTGTATGAGAGAATTAACATTATTCGTCATGCTTACAAATTCAACCACAATTCTTACAGCCGTTCTTGAGAACTATCAAAAGTATGACTGTACTCAAATTGCAAATGGTATAAACCTTATTATTATCGTCGTCGTCTTACTTATTAACTTCGGTGTTAATAAATTAACAGGCGCATCAATTGATAAAGGCGTCGGAGGAAATTAATATGCCTGAAATAGTATTAAAAAACGTATGTAAACGTTGGGGCGACTTCATCGCTGTTGATAACTTAAACATGGTCATCAAAGATCGTGGATTCGTTACTCTTCTTGGGCCATCTGGTTGTGGTAAAACCACAACATTAAGAATGATTGCTGGTCTTGAAACCCCAACAAGCGGTCAAATTTCAATTGGCGGAAAAATAGTATTCGATAGTGAAGCTGGAATTAATCTTTCTCCAGCCGCTAGAAATGTTGGATTCTTATTCCAAAACTATGCTCTTTGGCCACATATGACCGTTTATAAAAATATTGCTTTCGGTCTTGAAAACCTTAAATGGAGTAAAGATAAGATCGATGCAAGAATTAAAGAAATTTGTGAAATGTTAAAGATTGGAGAATTCTTAGGAAGATATCCTTCAGAACTCTCTGGTGGCCAACAACAACGTGTTGCTATCGCTAGAACTTTAGCTCCTTCACCAACTGTTCTCTTAATGGATGAACCTCTTTCAAACCTTGATGCTAAATTAAGACTTGAAATGAGAACTGAATTAAAGAGACTTCATCAAGATACAAATTCAACATTTGTATATGTTACACACGACCAATTAGAAGCTATGACATTAGCTACTGAGGTTTGTTTAATGAAAAATGGTGTTCTTCAACAATATGCACCACCACTTACAGTTTATTCAAAACCAGCTAATACATTCACAGCTGACTTCGTCGGTAATCCTGCAATTAACTTAATTACTGTTCCTGCTAAACAAGATGGCAAGAAATCAATTAAATTTAAACTTGCAGGCAAGGATGTCACATTTACAAGTAAAGAAGACTTCAAACTTGAAGGAAACGAAGTTATCCTTGGTATTAGACCTGAGTTCGTTAAGATCTCAAAAGATGGTATCAAAGGAAAAGTTTATTCTTCACTTCCTGCAGGTATGGAAACAACTGTTAAGATTGAAGTTGGAGGTCAAACTATCACAAGTGTTATCTTCGGTATTATTGACTTCAAAGTTAACGAAACAATCAACTTCGATTTCGATGGTTGTGTCATCTCTTTATTCGATGCTAAATCAACAGCTAGACTTGCTGATGGTGAATTAAAGATTTCAAAGTAATTTGAAAATAAGCCCGGAATACTAGTGATTTTGGGCTTTTTATATGGTAAATTAAACGCATGGATGAATTAGTTTTACAAGATGAAATTGATAAGAAAAAGGTTTCGACGTGGAAACGTTTAGGAATCTTTTTTATGGATACAATTTTAGTTGCGGCTTTATTTGTTTGCTTGTTCTTTTCTTTAGGTTATCTTACTATCACAAATGTAGCCAAACCTAATGTTCAAACGATTAATGGTTTTTATGCGGAAGAATGCTCATTAAGAAGCGTTCCATATAAGGAGAGTACTTTTGGTTTATACGAGGTTGATAAAGAAGCCTATATTAACCAAGTTTTACCTACTGTTCCAACATATGAAGCAGCGATGGAAAAATACAACAATATGTATTACGAAATCGATAGGGCAATTCAACGTCATCCAAGTTATAGCGATGCCTATGTTTCATTCTCTGCTACATATTACGTAACCCTGTTAGTATCGGCATTTATTCCTTCTTTTGTTTTATTATTTTTAGTTCCTGTTTTAAATAAAAATCGTAAAACAATTGGCATGTTTATAACTAAAACTAGCCTAGCTCAAGATGGGACAAATATATTGTGTTCTGGTGCTAGATGTGGTGTTAGATTTTTAACCATTTACGCGATAGAATTTGCGATTGGTTATGTCATTGGTCAAATCATTGGATTAGGGTTTGTTGTTTTACTTAATATACTTACCATTTCTTTGACCAAAAAGAATAAAGCAGTCCACGATTTTTTCACCCAAACACACATAGAATTGGACGAGTTCACATATAGTGATCCAGACTCAGTTTTATAAGTAATTTATTGACCTTTGCTTTTGCAATAGTATGATAATTTTACTATTTTCTAGGGGTGGAGATAATGAAAAAAATTACAAGTTGCTTATTAGCTCTCGGCGGAGTTGCATTACTTGCTTCATGTGGAGCTCAAGGTGGCTTTACTGAAGGTGATACATTCACATTTGATGCAGTTACAACTTCAAAGATGGGCGATCAATTAGATGTCTCTGATTTCTTTGCCGCTTTAAACCAAGCAAAAAGTTATGTTGGAGATATAGATTTTACCAACATTACAGGAGACGCAGGACTTACTAGTTATTTAACGACAAACTATGGCGGAATCGTCATTGCTAGCCATTACACTGATCCAGTTGATTTTTATGCCTGGAGATGGAAAACAAGTCAACCTAATCTAATCATTAGTGGCATTATGGGAGATGGAAATTTTGCCGATGTTTACGGCAATGTTAAGCCATATTCATATTCACCAACTGTTCAACACAACTATTCTTATGCAGCATTGGGTTATTCATTCGAAAAGCTCTCAAAGAGTGAGAAGAAAATTACAGGTATATTCTCTATTGAATTAGGTATAAATATTTAACTGAAACAATAGCTTATGGATTAAGCAAAAAGAACTTAACTGAAAAACTACAAGATTTATTAAACAAAAGAGCGGCTGAAGGTTGGAGACTTGTTAAATACGATTTCTCTGATTGGCTAGGTGCTTGTGTAGTAGTTTTTGAAAAAGAAGCTTAATTGCTATACAATATAGGGGTGTGCATTTTGTATCATTATGACTTGTTTTAGCCATAAGTAAGCAAAAAATCTCAAAATCTTAAGAAATTTTGAGTTTTTTTAATAGCCATTTGACCTATTTTTAAAGAGGCGAAATCTCGATTGTAGGCTATAAATAGATGCGTCGCGCCAAATCCGCCAGTGGTGGAAGCTGGCTCCTAATAAATTGATTTTATTTTAAAATTTTTCAACAACTAAAGACTCTTCTTCACATACTTTTTCTTTATCTTTTCCATAATATTTTAAATAAACAAAGAACAAGATTAATGAGACAATACAACATACAATATCAGCGATAGGAGTTGCATAAATTATTAACTTTGGATCAGGTGAATTTTGAACATAAACTGAAATAAAATAGAAAATATACATTAAAGGAATATCTAAAATTCCTTTTCTGAAAAGAGCAAGAATTAAACTCTTCCATGCTTTTCCAACTGCTTGGAAAAATGAAATTATTGTATAGGAAATTGCGCTAAATGGGCATCCAATACATAAAATCTTTAAAAATTCACATGATCTTGCAATGGCTTTTTCTTCATGAACAAATATATTTGATAAATCTTTTGCAAAGATGAGAAATACGACAGTACAAAGTGAAGAAATAATTAAAGAAATTAATCCGCTTGTATAAACAACTTTTTTCATTCTTGTTCTGTTTCCGCTTGATTTATTGTAACCAATTAAAGGCAAAACTCCTTGAGACATTCCTCTTACAAAACTATGTGAAAGCATATTTAATTTTTTAGCAACACCAATTCCTGCTAAAGCAGAAGAACTGCTTTTAAGGGTTTGTTCGGTGATCTCTTTTGAAATTAATATTGTTCCAACAAGATTATCAAGAATCATATATGAAATATTTTCGCATAAAGTCATTAAACAAGCTGGAAGTCCGATTTTTAAAACTTCTTTTGGAATTCCATCTTTAAAAGCTTTTTTTGAAAATTTAATAGAAACAATTGATGTTTTTCTTTGAATAATAAATAGAATCACATAGTAAATTAAAGCGATTGTGTTTGAAAGCCCAGTGGCTACAGCAGCAGCGATTGCAACTTTTTCAATTGGAAATAACACAAACATAAATAATGGATCTAAAACGCAGTTTAATATTCCCCCAAGAGCAATACCAATTGATGCATGAATTGATTTTCCTTGAGCTCTTAAAATATGAGAAAAAAGAGTGTTAATTGCAGTAGGAATTCCAAAAACTACGATGCTATAAAAGACATATTGTTTTGCAAAATAAGCTGTTTGAGCTACATTTCCAGACAAAAAATTAGTTATTTGATTTTCAAATAAAAAGATAAACAAACAATAAAATAAAGTAACAAATAAACATCCATAAAAAGCAAATCGGGCAGAATTTCTTGCTCTTTGAAGATTATTAACACCCATACTTCTTGAGATTACGCTTGACGCACCAATTCCAAACAAATTACTTATAGCTGTTAAAATCATATATAAAGGCATACAAATTGTAATGCCAGCAACGAGTTCATTTGCAACAGACTGATTAATGATTTTACTTGCTTGGCCCACAAAAAAAGTATCAGTCATATTGTAAATAACTAATATTAATTGGCCAATAATTGAAGGGATGGCTAATTTTAAAACTGCCTTAAAAACAGGCATATTCTCAAAAAGTTCTTTCTTTTTTAAATCTAATTCTGCCATATAATCGACTTTTTTACTCCTACGCGTCCTTACTTTATAAAGAATAATTTTAAGAGTAAAATAAGAAAAACTTTTATACCTATAATTTTTTGTTATAATTTATATATGGATACAAAGCTTTTAACTTTCATAGAAGTCTGCCAAACAAAAAATTATACAATGGCAGCAAAAAATTTAAATCTTACGCAACCAGCCGTAAGTCAGCATATTAAATCCCTTGAAAATGAATATAATACAAAATTAATAAAACGAAACGAAAACGAAATTATTATCACTGAATCGGGATTAATCCTTTTAAAATATGCCAAAAGGATCCAATCTTTATATAACAATCTTTCAAGGAAAATCGAAGACAACAAAAAGTATGCAAGAAGCTTAATTGTTGGAATTACTCACACTGCAGAATCAAACATTACTCCAGAAATTCTTGCAGATTACACTGCAGAAAATTCTGGAACATATATAAGAATTATTTCTGATTCTATAAGTAATCTTTATGACAAACTTAATAATTTTCAAATAGATCTTGCAATAATCGAAGGAAATATTAATCGTCAAAGTTTTTCGTCAATTCTGCTTGGAACTGATAGTTTAACCTTTATTGTGTCGCCTAAAAATCATTTAGCAAGAAAGAAAATTGTTGACATAAATGATGTTAAAAAAGAAAAATTAATTTTAAGAAATTTTGATAGTGGTACAACAAAACTTTTTATTAGTGAACTTGAAAAAATGAATTATACAATTGATAATTTTAATGTTAATTTAGAAATTGATAATGTTGCGACAATTAAAGACTTAGTTGAAAAAGATTTTGGGGTTTCAATTTTGCCATATAGCTCATGTAAAAAAGAAATAAGTGAAAATAAATTAGTGGCTTTATATATTAAAAATATGAATATGACAAGAGAAACTAATTTAGTTTATAAAGAAGACAATATTGATAAAATTATTTTGAATGATTTAGTAGGAATGTTTGCTGAAAAAATTAAATCTATTAGATAAAGGAGATTTTTATGAGTGATTTAAATATTAAAATAACTGCCAATATTTCAAGTTCTTTGTCTTATTTAACAAGGCAATGTGAAATTTATTTATCAAACAAATATCATAATTTTACAGATGCAAATTCATTCTCTTTTTTAAGAAGTATTAGAATTTTAAATAACACCAATAATGATATATTGGATTGTAAACTTAAAATCTCCTTTAATACGCCAGAAATCAAAGATAGTGAAGTATTTATTTCTTGTCTTGATAAAGGAAAAATAATTGAAATAACAAATAATTTAAACATAAAAATTAATCCAGAAAAACTTTATGTATTAAACGAAAGTAAACTAATTAATGCAAATTTTATTTTGTATGACAATTTAGGTAGTGTCATTGCAACCAGAACCTATCCTTTAAAACTTTTACCAATTGGGCAACTTTCTAGTGGTATTAGTGGGGATGTTTTTGTACCTGAGATGTTAACTTGTTATGTAACACCAAATGATGATTATGTAAATGATGTTGCAAGAAAAGCAGCAAAAATTCTTCAAAGTGAAGAGTGTTCAACTTTTGTTGGTTATCAAAAAAATGATCCTGATTTTGTAATTAAACAATTAGATGCTCTATATAAAGCTTTAAGAAATGAAGGAATTGCTTATGCAATGCCTCCAGCAAGTTTTGAAAAAGTTTTCCAAAGGGTTAGACTTCCTCAAGAAGTTTTAAAACTAAAACAAGGAACATGTATAGATACTACACTTCTTTTTGCATCATTAATCGAAAATATTGGATTACATCCACTTATATTTTTAATGAACAAACACGCTTTTGTTGGTTGTTGGCTTGAAGAAACCAGTCAATCTGGAACTAATGAAGACGATAGTTCAATTTTTTCAGAAGCAAGCGAAAAAGGTATATCAAAACTCGTTTTAATTGAAACAACTCTTATTTGTAGTGGGCAAAATGCTTCATTAAATAATGCTATAGAAGTTGGACGAAACAACCTAACTAAATATTTATTTGAAACAGCAATTGATGTTAATTCGTGTAGAAAAAGTGAGATTTATAAACCAATTCCAACCATAAAAAAAGATGGAAATATAGAAATTCATTTTGATGTTTTGGATATATTAAATGAAGACTTAGAAAAAGTTGATACAAGTTTAAGAGATAAATATATTAAAAACGCAAAAGCTACAGATAAATTTGATTTATGGGAAAGAAAGCTTCTTGATTTAAGTTTATCTAATAAATTAATTAACTATAAAACAAGAAAAAATTCTTTGAATGTTTTGCTAACAAACCCACAAGAATTATTAGAAGAAATTACAAATAAAGACAAATTTAATATTGAAGGATATTCTTCAAAAGAAAAGGGAATTGATACTGATATTTTAAGTTATCAAGACAAAAACTATATAGAAAACGCCCTAAAATCTGGAAGACTGGTAGTTGAGACTGATGTTGCACGTTATGAAGATGAAATTAAAAAAATTGCAAGAAGAAGCAATAGTGCTTTTGAAGAAAGTGGAAGTAACATTTTGTTTTTAGCAATTGGTTTAATTGAATGGTATCCAACTTTGAGTTCGGTTTATCCAAATTATGCACCACTTTTATTAATTCCTGCTCAACTTAGTTCAAGAAAAGTTGGAAGATTTTTCAACATTGATTTTTTCTTAGACGAAGCAAGACTTAATATTACTTTTTTAGAATATGTAAAACAAAACTATAATATAAATGTTAAGTTAAACGGTCGAGATTTATCACTAGACCAAAATGGAATTATTGGATTTGATGAAATTTGCAATACATTATCAAGCGAACTTAACATTAAGAACTGGAAAATAATTAAAGATAAAGCTTTTATAGATACTTTTTCATTTTCACACTTTGTTATGTGGGAAGATATCTATAATAGAAAGAAAGCTTTATTAAATAATGCGGTTGTTTCTTCTTTATATACCGGAACTAGTGAAAAAGTTAAAAAAGATGATACTGAAATTGATATAGATAAAGAAGTAACGCCAATTGATATTGCTGCTCCTTTAAGTGCGGACTCGAGTCAAATTGAGGCAATTGTTAGCTGTGCAAAAGGTGATTCTTTTGTACTTTTTGGTCCTCCAGGAACTGGAAAATCACAAACTATTGCAAATATGATTGTTAATTTGATGTATCAAGGGAAATCAGTTTTATTTGTTGCTGAAAAAATGGTTGCTCTCGAAGTTGTTAAAAAACGTCTTGATGAAATAGGACTTGGAAATTTCTGTTGTCAAATTCACTCTAATAAAATTTCTAAATCTGAAGTTTTAAGACAGATTGATAATGCTATAGAAATGCAAAACATCGAGGAACCTAGTGAGATTTTGAAAAAATCGAACGAATTATTAGCTAAAAGAAATCTTTTAAATGAAAGATTAAAAGAACTACATTCTGATAAAAAATATTTCATGTCTTTATATGATTCAATCTTAATGTATGAAGATTTAAAGATAAAAGGTTTTGATAAAATTATAAAAGTAAACAATGAATATTTAAATGCACTCACGAAGGATGAATTTAATAAAAATATCGAGCTTCTTAAAGATGTTGAATTGGCGGCTAAAGAATCTGGCGATTATAAAAACAATCCATTTAATTTCTATCACGGGACCACTTACAACTTAAGCATAAGAAATGATGTTTTAGAAAAGTTAAAATTAATAACGAAAGAAATCGATAATGTCATGAAATTTGAAAATTCATTCGCTAAAAAGTATGAATTTTTAGAAATTGATGATCTTAAGAAAATGCATGATTTTTTAAATTTAATTGATTTATTAAAGAAAAAAGATACATTAAATTTCGATTCATTAATTGATTTTGATTATGAAGAAAATAGCGAACTTTCTAATGCATATTTAGATAACAAAATAAGTGAACTTAGCTATAAAGAACAAATCACAAGAAGATTTAGTAAAAATATTTTTGGTATTGAAGAAAAAGAATTTTTGAAAAAATTAGACGAAATAAGTAGGTCAAAAAATCTTTTCAAGCGTCTTATTGTCAAAAAAGAAATTATTAAACAACTACAAGTTTATTCTTTAGCAAACGAACAAAAAATAAAGCGAAAAGAACTAGATAATATTTTAATTACAATCAAGAAATATAAAGAGTTAAAAGAATATAACGCAAAGATTGCCAAGAATATTTACTATCATTTTGATAAATTTGAACACGAAACTTCAAGTGATTATTTAGACATTAAAAATCTATTTAATAATACGTTAGATCTCTATAAAGAAATTAAAAAGAGCGGATTTTATACCCAAAATAATATTAAATCCTTTAAGAAACTTTATGAAAATAAAGAGAAACTTTTTTCAAAAGAGATCGATGAATTTGAAAATAAAAATAGAAAATTTTATGCTTATTTAGAAAACCTTAAAAATGAATCTAAAATTGATTTTATTAGTCAAAATATCACTTTTGAAGAAATATATCAAATAGCAAATGATGCAATTAAAGATATTGAAAAATTTAATCTTTGGATATTATTTAATAAGAGCTTAGTGGAAGCAGAAAACGACAATTTAGGGTTTGTAGTTAATGATATTAAAGAAGGAAATATCAAGGTTGATGAAATCGTTTTAACTTACATGTATTCAATTTATTACAAATTAATTATGTCTTATTTTGAAGTTTACGATTTAAATGATTTTACCAAACCAACAATTGAAAAACATATCAAAGAATATGAAGAGCTCGTTGCACAATATAGTAAATTAACTGTTGAAAATGTGGCCGCAAAAGTAACACAAAATTCACCAGTTATTAATTCTAAATATATTACTTCAACCGAACCTGCAATGATTAAGAAGTTGATTAAGAGCAATGGAAAAGGAACGACTTTACGTCAAATTATGAATAAGTTAGGTGATTTTATTAAGAAAATTTGCCCATGCTTTTTAATGTCACCACTTTCAATCGCTCAATATATTGATCCTGACAAAATGCACTTCGATGTTGTAATTTTTGATGAAGCATCTCAAATTCCAACTAGCGAAGCAATTGGAGCCATTGCTCGTGGAAATTCTGTTGTTATTGCGGGCGATTATAATCAAATGCCACCAACTAACTTCTTCAAAACTCAAATTGACAATGACGTTTCATTTTTTGAAAACGAAACAGATTTAGATAGTTTATTAGATGATTGTATAAGTGTTGGTTTACCTCAAAGAAAACTTTTGTGGCATTATAGAAGTCACCACGAATCTTTGATTGCTTTTTCAAATAATAAATTTTATCAAAACAATTTATTTACTTTCCCATCTCCTTCAAATTTAATAAGCAATGTTAAATTTATTAATGTTCATGGAACTTATGAAAGAAATAGAGGAGTTAATGTTGTTGAAGCAAATGCTATTGTAAAAGAAATTGTAAGAAGACTAAAAGATAAAGAACTTTCTAAAAAGAGCATTGGAGTTGTAACTTTTAATTTAAAACAACAAAATTTAATTCAAGATTTATTAGATGCCGAATACGATAAAGATCCAAATTTAAATTTCAAACCAGGAAATGAAACAATTTTTGTTAAGAATCTTGAAAATGTTCAAGGCGATGAAAGAGATGTTATTTTATTTTCAATTTGTTTTGCAAAAAGAAAAGATGGTGGTTTAAGTTTGAACTTTGGTCCTTTATCCCTTGAAAAAGGCGAAAGGAGATTAAATGTTGCTGTTTCTAGATCAAGAGACGAAATGATAATTTATTCATCAATTGAACCAATGGATATTAATCCAAATAATGCTAAAAATGATGGAGCTAGATATTTAAGAGATCTTTTAGAATATGCAAAATATGGAACTAAAACTTTAACGAAAAAATCCGATAGTAAAGAAAAGAAATTCGATAGAAGCGTTGCAGCATTTATTGCTAAAGACCTTGAAAAACTAGGATACAAATGTGATCTTGATATTGGAGCAAGTAATTTTAGAGTTGATATTGCAATTAAAAATAAAAATGAAGATGCATATTGTCTTGGAATAATTTTAGATTCTTCATTTTATTATGACGCTAAAACTTGTAGAGATAGAAACGTTCTTCACTACAACATTTTGTCAAAACTTGGATGGAACATTTTAAGAATTTGGACAATTGATTATTATGATCATCCAAATGAAGTTATTAAAAGTATTGAGTCGTCAATTAAAAAATCAGCTTCTAATGAACAAATTGAAAAAATAGAAACCAAAGATAAAAAACTAAAAGATGAAGTCACCTTTAAAAAGAAAGATGAGGATTCTTGGATGATAAATAAAATTTCTTACACAAAATATTATTCAATTATTTCAAAATTGGGTGATGATAGAGAAGTTTTAATTGCTCTAAAAGGTTTAATTAAAAAAGAAGCACCACTTTCTTTTAACTACATAAAAGATCGAATAAGAACTATGGCCAAAGCATCGAAAATTAGCAAAAAAGAGGCAGAACGTATTAGATTTTTGCTTGGAGAGTGTGGATTCTACCATACCTTATCTCCAGACACCTATTGGCTAAATGAAGAACAATATTTTAATTATAAAACTTATCGTGAAAATAAGGATTTTGAAATCACAAATATTCCTTATGAAGAACTTGGTAATTTATTTAGTGACATTATTAACGATTTAAAAATGGTTGATAAAAAAGACTTATTCAAGTTTGTAACAGTATTTTATGGTTATAAAGTGATGTCACAAAAAACTCTTAATTATTTAGAAGATGCTTTAACTTATCTTGTTAAAAATAAATATAACAAGATTATTCAAAGTGGAAATATTATTAAAATTATCAAATAGTTGAGATCAACATAACTTAATCAATATATTTGCAAAATTATAGTGTTTATATCTATAATGGTGTGCTTTAAGTTCTTTGAAGAATTTATCTTAAGAAACTGTGCTTGTTAGTGGGAAGTGATGTAGAGGAAAGTCGTTGCGTGAAATAAGATAAATTGCGTGTATAAATCAAAAAGGAAATTAAAGGAGAGAAGTTTTATGGATAGTTATGTATTAAGTTGTTGTTCAACAAGTGATTTATCCCCAGAAGAATATAAAAAAAGAAATATTGAATATATTTGCTTTCATTATTTTTTAGGTGATAAAGAATATGTCGATGATTTTGGAAAAACCCTTTCTTACAAGGATTTTTACCAAAAAATGATGGATGGAGTAATGACAAAAACTACTCAATTAAATGCCGAACAATATTATGAATATTTTGAAAAGTTTTTAATTGAAGGAAAAGATATTTTGCACGTTACTTTATCATCAGGTTTAAGTGGAACTTACCAAAGTGCCCTTATTGCAAAAGATATGTTAAAGGAAAAATATAAGGATAGAAAAATTCTTATTGTTGATTCTTTAGCGGCTTCGAGCGGTTATGGATTATTAATGTGTGAGCTTGCAAAATTAAAAGATGAAGGTATGTCAATCGATGAACTTTATAAATTTGCAAACGATAACAAATTAAAAGTCCATCATTGGTTCTTCTCTACCGACTTAAAATTTTATGTTCGTGGTGGAAGAATTTCAAAAAGTGCCGGTTTAATTGGTAACATATTACATCTTTGCCCGGTCTTAAATATGAGCAACGAAGGAAGAATTGTTCCAAGAAAGAAAATTATAGGTAAAAAAAGAGCCATTAAAGATATTATCGAAGAAATGGTTTTAAATGCCGATAAAGATTATAGTGACGATTGTTTTATTTGTGATTCTGAATGTATTGAAGATGCAAATAGAGTTAAAGAAGCAGTTGAAAAACAATTCCCTAAACTAAAAAACAAAGTCAAGATTTTCAATATTGGAACGACAATTGGAAGTCACACCGGACCTGGAACAGTTGCATTATTCTTTTTTGGAAAAGAAAGAATTAACTAAATTAAGGAAAAATTAACTAAAAAATTCTACAAATTTTCTCATAAATTTGTAGAATTTTTTTTGGATTTTAAAAATTTTATTCGATTACATCGTAGAAAATGCAATATCAACAATATTTCAAAAAATTTTTCTTGCTGATATCAGTAAAAAAATATTGATATAAAACAAAACCCATAATAAAATTATATAAAAATAGGAGGATTTGATGGGAAAGCTAAAGACCGTTACAATGAAACAACTAAGCCGATATCCAGTTTATCTTAGATATCTTTTGAATGTAAAAAAAACCGGAGCGAAATCAATTAGCGCTCCTCAAATCGCTAAAGAATTAGGATATAGCGAAGAAAAAGTTAGAAAAGATTTACAAGTAGTTGCTTCATCATCTGGGCAACCTAAAACTGGTAGAAATATTGATAATCTTATCAACGATTTAGAAACATTTCTTGGATATAACGACACAAGCGATGCAATAATCGTTGGAACTGGGCACCTTGGACAAGCTTTTTTAAATTATCAAGGTTTTGAAGACTATGGTCTTAATATTTTGGTGGGATTTGATATTGATCCAAAACTTGTAGATACCGAAGTCAATGGGAAAAGAATTTATTCTATATATAAAATGGAAAATTTAATTCCAAGATTGAATGTGCACATTGCAATATTAACGGTTCCAAGTTATGTAGCACAAGAAATTGTAGATAAGCTTGTTAAAGCTGGAATAAAAGCGATTTGGAATTTTGTTCCAATTCACTTAAATGTTCCAGACGATGTAGTTGTTGAGAATGTGAATCTTGCTAGTTCGCTAGCAGTGTTATCTCACAGATTAAAAGATAAAGGAAGTTGCGATAAAAACCAATAAATTCTTAATGAAAAGGAGTACTTATGGAAGGAAAAGAATTAAATCAAGAAGCCGTTAAAGAAGTTGATGAACTTGTTAAAAAAGGCCAAGTTGCTTTAAATGAATTTTTAAAGCTGAATCAAGAACAAATTGATTACATTGTTGCAAAATGTAGTGTTGCTGGACTTGATCACCATGGTGATTTAGCCGCTGCTGCAATTAATGAAACAAAACGTGGTATTTTTGAAGATAAAGCCACCAAAAACTTATTTGCTTGCGAATATATTGTAAACAATATGAGACATTTAAAAACTGTCGGTATTATTTCAAGCAATCCAGTCACTGGAATTACTGAAATTGCTGATCCACTTGGTGTAATTTGTGGGATTACTCCAGTTACAAACCCAACTAGTACAGTAATTTTTAAATCTTTAATTTCATTAAAAACTAGAAACCCAATTATATTTGCATTCCATCCAAATGCTCAAAATTGTTCAAAGATGGCTGCCCAAATTATGCGTGATGCGGCAGTTGAAGCAGGTGCACCAAAAGATTGTATTCAATGGGTCGAACATCCATCAATGGATGCAACCACCGCTTTAATGAAACATCCAGGAATTGCAACTATTTTAGCAACTGGTGGAAACGCTATGGTTAGAGCCGCTTATAGTTGCGGAAAACCTGCAATGGGTGTTGGTGCAGGAAATGTTCCTTGCTATATCAATAAATCTGCAAATGTTGAACAAGCTGTTAATGATGTAGTTATTTCAAAATCATTTGATAATGGTATGATTTGTGCTTCTGAATCAGCATGTTTTGTTGATAAAGAAATTTACGATGAAACTGTTAAATTATTTAAGAAATTTAAAGTTTATTTTGCAACCGAAGAAGAAAAACTAAAACTTGAAAAATTCATGTTTGGTGTTAATTCAAAAGAAGCGGATTATGAAACAAAAGCAAAACTCAATCCAGTTATTGCTGGTATGAGTCCACAAGATATTGCAAAAAACGCTGGAATTAAAGTTCCTGATGATTGTGTAATTATTGCAGTTAAATGTAAAAACGTTGGTCCAAAAGAGATCATGTCAAGAGAAAAACTTTCACCAGTTCTTGCTTTCTATAAAGTCGAAGATGACAAAGAAGGGTTTAAGAAATGTAAAGAAATGCTTGAATTCAATGGTTTAGGACATACTGCTGCAATTCATTGTAAAGAACAAAAAATGGCTGATGATTTTGGCGAAAATTGTGCTGCTTTACGTATTGTTTGGAATTCACCTTCTACTTTCGGTGGTATTGGTAATGTTTATAACTCATTCTTACCTTCACTTACTTTAGGCTGTGGTTCTTATGGACACAACTCTATCGGAGGTAATGTAAGCGCAGTTAACTTACTTAATGTCAAAAAAGTCGGAAAGAGGAGAAATACAATGCAATGGTTTAAAGTTCCACAAAAAATCTATTTTGAAAGAAATTCAATTCAATATTTACAAAGCTGTAAGAGTGTTGGCAAAGTCTTTATCGTTACCGACCGTTCAATGGTTGATTTGGGATTTGTTAACAAGATTACTGAACAACTCAATTTAAGAAGAGAACAAGTACAAATTCAATTATTCTGTGATGTCGAACCAGATCCAGATATTACAACCGTCAAAAAAGGTGTTGAATTAATGAATAACTTTAGACCAGATACCATTATTGCTTTAGGTGGTGGAAGTCCAATGGATGCTGCAAAAGGTATGTGGTTATTCTATGAACATCCAGAAGTCAATTTCGATGATTTAAAACAAAAATTCATGGATATTCGTAAGAGAGCATTTAAATATCCAGAACTTGGTCGTAAAACTAAATTAATTTGTATTCCAACAACTTCTGGAACTGGAAGTGAAGTCACCCCATTTGCTGTTATTAGTGATAAAGCTCACTTCAAAAAGTATCCTTTAACTGATTATAGTCTTACTCCAACAATTGCAATTGTTGATCCAGAATTTACTACTAATATTCCACCAAAATCAACTGCAATGACTGGAATGGATGTCTTAACTCATGCAATCGAAGCTTATACTAGTATTCTTGCAAGTGATTTCACTGATGGACTTTCTTTACAAGCTATTAAACTTGTATTTGAATACCTTCCAAGAGCTGTAAAGGATGGACCACACGATTTACTTGCAAGAGAAAAGATGCACAATGCCGCTACTATTGCTGGTATGGCATTTGCTAACGCCTTCCTTGGTATGACTCACGCTCTTGCTCATAAAGTTGGTGCTGAATTCCATACAGTACATGGCTATACCTGTAGCGTTTTACTCCCATATGTAATTCGTTATAATGGACAAGTTCCAACCAAATTAAGTGTTTGGCCAAAATATAACGAATATTGCTGCGATAAGAAGTATTTAGATATTTGTAATTTACTTGGAATTAAAGCTGATAGTCCAGCTGATGCAACTGAAAAACTTGCTGATGCCGTAACTGAACTTGCAAAAACTTGCGGTTTAGGTACAAGCTTTAAGGAAATGGGTATTGATAAAAAAGAATTTGATAGCAAGATTCAAGAGATTGCAGTACTTGCTTTCGAGGATCAATGTGCCCCTGCCAATCCACGTGTTCCACTTATCAAGGATATGGAAGTCATTTTGGAAAAATCTTACGAAGGGATTAAATAATAATGTTAAATGTTTCTATTTGTGTTGGTAGCTCATGCCATTTAAATGGGAGCTATGATATTATAGAAGCCATGAAAAAAGCTATTAAGGACAACAATATCGAAGATAAAGTTGTCCTTAAAGGGACTTTTTGTCTTAATAAATGCGGCTCTCATGGTGTAAATATGAAAGTTGATGACGAAATTGTTACTGGTGTTACAAAGGAAAATTTTGATGAAGTATTTAAAAAATATATATTAAATAAGGTTAAATAAGTAATTTGAGGAAGGGGTATGAAATATTGTTTAATCAGTGAAAAAAATAATTGTAAAAGTTGCTATAAATGTATTCGTAATTGCCCAACCAAATCTATCTCTTTTAGTGATAATCAAGCCACCATTATTCAAGATGAGTGCATTTTATGTGGACATTGTTATTTAGTTTGCCCACAAAACATTAAGGTTATTAGAGACGATCTTGCTAGAGTTAAAGAATTGATTGGATCTGGAAGAAAAGTTATAGCATCTGTTGCTCCTTCTTATATTGCAGAATTTGGATGCAGTTTTTCAAAATTTAAAGAGATACTTTTAAAACTTGGATTTTATGATGCTGAAGAAACCGCTATTGGTGCAACTATCGTAAAAAAAGCCTATGATGAAATACTTTCAAAAGATGACCGAGATATCGTAATTTCTTCATGCTGTCATAGTATTAATTTATTGCTTCAAAAGCATTATCCTGAACTTTTGCCTTATCTTGCTGATGTAATGTCTCCAATGGTAGCGCACGCTAAAAATATAAAAGAGCGATATAAAGATGCTGCGGTAGTTTTTATTGGACCATGTATTGCAAAAAAAGATGAATCTGACAAAAACAAACAATATGTTGATGTTGCCTTAACTTTTTTAGAATTCAATAGATGGTTAGATGAAAGCGATATTAAAGTTGCAAAAGAAGAAAAACCTTTAAAACTTGAAAAAAGTAAGGCCAGACTTTTCCCAACTAGTGGTGGAATTTTAAAGACCATGGAAAAGAAAAATAAAGATTACACCTACCTTGTAATTGATGGAATGGATAATGTTTTAAAAGCCTTAGAAGACATTAAAGAAGGTAAAGTTCATAAATGTTTTATCGAAATGTCTGCTTGTAGTGGAAGTTGCATCAATGGACCAGCTTTAAGTTTGAAAGCTAAAGGATTAGTTGCAAATTATTTAAGTGTTCATCAATTTGCTGGAAGTAATGATTTTGAAACTGCCGATGAAACCTATAAAGACTTTAAAAGAGAATATAACACAATTTTGGTTAGCAAAGCTCTTCCTAGCGAAGTCGATATTCAAGAATGTCTTAAAAAGATGGGTAAAACTAGTAAAAATAAAGAGCTAAATTGTGGATGTTGCGGATATAACACTTGTCGAGAAAAGGCAATTGCAATTATCGAAGGAAAAGCCGTTAAAGAAATGTGTCTTCCATATTTAATGGAGAAAGCTGAATCATTTAGTGATAACATTGTAAGCAATACTCCAAATGGATTGATGGTTATTAACGAATCTTTAAATGTTGAATTAATTAACAAATCAATGCTTAAAATTATTGGATTAAATGATCCAAAAGATGTTATTGGAAAAAGGATAACCACTATTTTAGAACCAGAAGATTTTATTAATTGTCTTGATGGCGTGGATACTATTAAAAACAAAAAAGAATATCTTTCTGAATATGATAAATATGTAGAAGAAACTCTTGTCTATGATAAGAAATTCCATTTAATATATTGTGTTATGCGTGATGTAACTGAAGAAGAATTAGAAAAACAAAAGAAAGATGAACTTGTGCAAAAATCAGTTGATATCGCAAACAAAGTCATTGATAAAAATATGAGAAGTGTTCAAGAAATTGCTTCACTTTTAGGTGAAACTGCTGCTGAAACAAAAGTGGCTTTAAGTGCTTTAAAGGACACTTTAAAAGATGATAATCAATAATTATTGCACCGAAGTTGGAGCATTAAGTTATAACCACGTTGGTGAACAACTTTGCGGTGATCACTATCAAATTGTAAAGCCAGATGAAAACACTTTGGTTGTTGTTTTGGCTGATGGACTTGGTAGTGGAGTTAAAGCTTCTATTCTTTCAACACTTACTAGTGAAATTATTTCTACAATGATGGCCCACAATCTTTCAATTGAAGAATGTGTTGAAACAATTGCAGAAACTCTTCCAGTATGTAAAGAAAGAGGAATTGCTTATTCGACTTTTACAATCTTAAAAATCAGTCAAAATCGGTATGTACAGATTTATAATTTTGATAATCCAGAACTAATTCTTTTACGAAATGGAAAAGAAAAAATAATTCCTTCTTCGATGATTGAATTATGTGGTAAAAAAATTTATCGTAGTGAAATTGAGGCCGATTTATATGATGTTTTTATCTTATTAAGCGATGGAACAATCCATGCAGGACTTGGCCAATCCATGAATTTTGGTTGGGAGAGGCCTCAAATAATTGATTATATATCCGCTTTATATAATAAAGATTATAGCAGTAAATCTCTTGCGACCGAACTTGTTAGTCATTGTAATGACTTATATGGAAATAAACCAGGAGATGACACAACTGCGGTAGTATTAAGAATTAGAAAACGATGCCAAGTAAACTTATTAATAGGACCGGCAAGTAATGTTGATGATAATGTAAAAATGCTAAGTTTATTCTTTTCAAAAGAAGGCAAACACATAGTATGTGGGGGATCTACTAGTAATATGGTTGCTGAATATTTACATAAACCATTAGTTATGGATACTGAATATATTGATAAAGAGATTCCTCCAACAAGCTTTTTAGAAGGAGTAGATCTTGTAACTGAAGGCGTTATTACTATTAATAAAGTATTAGCTTATGCAAAAAACAGTTTGCAAAATAATCAAGATTATTTTCAATGGTGCTTTAAACAAGATGGAGCAAGTAAAATTGCAAGAATCTTGTTTGAGGAAGCTACTGATATAAATTTCTTTGTTGGTTGTGCTGTAAATCCAGCTCATCAACAACCCGGTGTAAAAATGAATTTTACAATAAAGATGCAATTAATTGATGAACTTGCTAAAACCCTGAAAGATATGGGTAAAAGAATAAAAGTTAGTTATTTTTAGGAGCAATGAATATGTTAAAATTTGATACTAATGTTCAAGAATTAAAATATAAAGTACTAAAAGAAGTCGCAAAATCTTCATTTAATGGGACTCTTTTACAAGACTATAATGAAATACCAAAAATTATTGTTCCAGGTCCAAAACCATCGATGCGTTGCTGTATTTATAAAGAAAGAGCTATCGTACTTGAAAGAATGAAATTAGCAACAGGTGGCAATAGAGAAAACAAAAATGTTGTTGAAGTTTTAAATATTGCTTGTGATGAATGTCCTGTTGGAGGATATAGCGTTACTCATAATTGTCGTGGTTGCATTGCCCATAGATGTGAAAAAGCGTGCTTAAGACATTGCATAACTTTTGATCCTGAAACAAGACAAGCAAAAATTGACAAAACTAAATGTGTCAACTGTGGTCTTTGTGCAAAAGCTTGCCAATATGGAGCAATTTTAAACTTTAAAAGACCTTGTGAATCAGCTTGTAAAGTTGGTGCTATTTCAATGGGCGAAGATTTTGCCGCAAAAATAAACGACGATAAATGTATTCAATGTGGAAGTTGCGTTTCGCAATGTCCATTTGGTGCAATTATGGATAAATCATTTATCGTTGATGTAATTAACATCTTAAAAGATAGTGATTTTAGTAAAAAATATAACGTTTATGCAATTGTTGCTCCTTCAATTTCAAGTCAATTTAAATATGCAACTTTAGGGCAGGTAGTTAGTGCTATAAAAGCTCTTGGTTTTCATAGTGTAGTTGAAGCAGCTTTAGGGGCTGATATGGTTGCTTATAATGAAGCACACGAACTTGCTGAGAAAATGAGATTAACATCTTCTTGTTGTCCAGTATTTGTAACTTATATTAAAAAGAAATATCCAGATTTGGTTCCTTATATATCAAGCAATTTGTCCCCAATGGCGGCAATTGCCGAATATTTAAAAAAGACCGACCCAACTTGCAAAACTGTATTTATTGGTCCATGCATTGGCAAAAAAGAAGAAATTCAAAATGAAAAAGTTAAACTAATTGTTGATCAAGTTTTAACATTTGAAGAATTACAAGCTTTAATCGATAGTCGTGATATTGATGCATCAAAATTACCAGAAGGAAAACTTGACAACGCTTCATATTATGGAAGAATTTTTGCAAGATGTGGTGGTTTAACTGATGCCGTCAAAGAAGCTTTAAAAGAATCAAATATTAATTTTGATGTTAAAGGTCTTGCTTGTGATGGAATTCCAAATTGTAAAGCTACACTTGATAAATTCAAAACCGCAAGTGACGATGTTAACTTTATAGAAGGTATGGCCTGCGTTAATGGTTGTATTGGTGGTCCATGTTGTTTAACTCATGAATTTAGAGATAAAACAGAAGTTGATAAATATGGAATGCAAGCCAAAGAAAAAACAATATTAGACGCCATTAAAGTCGTAAAAGAGAATTAAAAAGCCACTCAGAAGTGGCTTTTTAATTAGCTATAATTTTAAACTAATTTTGAAAAATACATCTTCTTTTGAGTCTAAATATAACGTGTAATTATTTTTTTCAATTATGGTTTTCATTAACTCAAAATAAGAATTTGTAGCAAAATTTTTATTATTATGATTTGGTTTTGAATAAAATGCCTTATAAACTTCTTTTTTATTTTCTTCTTTAATTTTGCATCCAGAATTATAAAAAGAAAGAAAGACACCATTGTCGTCTTGAAATAACGAAACTTGAATTAAACCATTAAAACTTACATTTTTTATGGCGTTTTCTAGCAAAATTTTTGAAAGAAGGATTAAATCTTTTTTGTTTCCCAAATATGTTAAATTAGATTGGATATTTTTAATGTATTCAATGTTATTTTTAAAACAAATTGCATCGTAAGAAGACGCAATATCGTTTATAATTTTACTTAAATCAAAATTCTCTTTTGAAGTTTTTTCATCAAGTAAATTTTTTGCAACGTTTCCTTCTTCTTTTTGATCTAGCATCAAATTTAATGAAGTCGTTTCATTTAAAATATTTTGCACCCATTTATTTTTTTCGTTGGCACTTTTTAAAATTAAAGCATTTTCTTTAATTTTAAAAATTGGATCTTTCATAGATTTTTTAACGAATAATATTTGGTCTTCTTTTTCTTTAATTTTTTCTTCCATTATTTTCAATAATGTATTTGAAAGCAATTTAGTAATAATAATAATTAAAATTAAAGAAATAGTTAAAGCAATTGATAAAGGGATAATATTATAAAAAGAAGTCGTTATATCAATTTTTTTATAAAAATAAAAATAACCAAAATAAACGCCATCAATTAGAATGAATAAAATTAAAGAAATTAAAAATACCAATATTTGAATATCTTTTACTTTTTTATTTAGTTCTTTTTTAGGTTTCTTCATTTAATTTTTTCCTTACTTTTCTTATTATACATTTCTTGTAATTTATTATTTATAAATAATTCCAAAAATTTTAAAAAAATATCTATAATATAAAAAAGAGGCGGGAATATATATGAAAAAAAATCTATTAGCGAAACTTTCTTTAGAAGAAAAATGTTATTTTTTATGTGGAGAAGACCATTGGCACACAAGAGAACTTAAAAAAATTAATTTATCAAGATTGAACATGAGCGATGGACCTTATGGGATTAGAAAAGTTATTAAAAGCGATGGTTTTGTAGGAGAAGAATCGGTTAAAGCCACTGCTTTTCCAACAACTGTAGTCCTTGGCTCAACTTGGAACAAAACCTTAGCCTATAAATATGGAGAAGCATTAAGTAAAGAAGCTAAATTTTATAATGTTGATATGCTTTTAGCTCCGGGTATTTGTATAAAAAGGAGCCCACTTTGTGGTCGAAATTTTGAATATTTATCAGAAGATCCTTATCTCAATGGATTTATTGCAAGCGAATATATTAAAGGTTTAGAAAATAATAATGTAGGCACTTCTTTGAAACATTTCGTTTGCAATAATCAAGAAACATATAGATCAAGCATTGATGAAGTCGTTGATGAAAGAGCTTTAAGAGAAATTTATCTTAAAGGATTTGAAATTGCTGTTAAAAATGCTCAACCAACATCAATTATGACAAGTTACAATAGAGTTAATGGTGTTTTTACAAGTGACAATAAAAAATTATTAACAGACATCGCAAGAAATGAATGGGGATTTAATGGATTTTTTGTAAGCGATTGGGGAGGTTGTGCTCATAGAGTAGATGCTTTACTTGCAGGCGAAGAACTTGAAATGCCTACCAGTGGCAAAAAAGCTCCAGAAGCATTAATTGAAGCCGTTAAAGATGGAAGAATTTCTGAAGATTTTTTAAATGAAAGAGTTGAAAAACTTTATGATTCAATTAAAAAAATACACGATAAAAAAGGCGAAAAATTTAATTTCTCTTTTGAAGAGAGTCATAAAATCGCTAAAATGGTTTCTGATGAAGGAATGGTTTTGTTAAAAAATGACCAAAATACTTTGCCACTTAAGAAAAATGAGAAAATACTTTTTGTTGGCGATTTTATTTATATTGATAAATTCGAGGGAAGTGGATCAAGCAAAGTAAATGCTAATAATGTAGTTGGAATTAAAAAAGCCGCTGAAGAATATACAAATATTGTTTTTAAAAAAGGATATGACTTAAATAAAAAAGAGGCCGATACCGTATTAGAAAATGAATGTTTAGAGGTGTTGAAAGATGTTGATAAAGTAGTGCTTTTTATAGGTCTTGGAGAATTAGATGAAGCAGAAAGCTATGATAGAAAAACTTTATCTCTACCTAAAAACCAATTAGATCTTTTAGATAAAATTTATAAGTTAAATCAAAATTTGATTGTAGTCTTAATAAATGGGGCACCAGTTACCATGCCATTTATTGATAAAACAAAAGGAGTTTTAGAAGCATATCTTGGTGGAGAAGCTTTTGGAGAAAGCATCGTTGATATTTTATTTGGAAAAGTAAATCCAAGCGGAAGACTTGCAGAAAGTTTCCCATTGTCAATTAAAGACACTCCTTGTTACAAATATTTTCCTGGCGGAACAAATGCTTGTTATTATAAAGAATCCATTTATGTTGGATATAGATATTATGCAACCTTTAATAAAAAAGTCTTATTCCCATTTGGATATGGTTTAAGCTATTCAAAATTTGAATATAGGAATTTAAAATTATTCTTTAAAAATAATATTTTGTCGATTGCATGTAAGATAAAAAATGTTAGCAATATAGAGGGAAAAGAAGTTGTTCAAATCTATATCGGCGGACCTAAATCAACAATTTTTAAGCCTTTGAAAGAATTAAAAGACTTTGTTAAAGTTGATCTAAAACCAAACGAAGAAAAGCAAATTTATATTGATATTCCTCTTGAAAATTTGAGCTATTTCAATATTAAAGAAAATAAATGGGCTCTAGAATCGGGATTTTACAAGATTTATATTGGAGGAGATAGTAATAACGCGATTTTAGAAAAAGAAATTTTAATTAAAACTAGTGAAGTTAACGAGTCTCCATATTTTAAATCTACCTTAAAACCTTACTATAATGGGAGAATTCACAATATAACGAATAGTGAATTTGAAGTTTTACTTGGAAGAAAACTTCCAAAATTAAATGCTCCAAGATTTAAGGTTACTGAAAATTCATGTTTTAGATCAAGCAGGCACACTTTAATTGGATCGATTATTTATAGAAAAATATGTTCTATGAATGAATTAAAGAAAAATCCATTTACATTAGAATATGCTCTTGTTACTCCATTTAGACAATTATTTTTAACAGGTGGAGATAAAATTAGCAAGGAAGAACAAGAAATCTTTTTAAAAGTTATGAATGGTCATATTGGTGGTGGCCGATTTAAAAAAATTATAGAAATTATAAATAAAATGGCAAGCTAATGCTTACCATCTATTTACAACTCTTTCGGCCATGCCAAGGGCATTTTCGAATTTAATTATTTTCTTTTTACATTTTATTTCGCCATTAAAATAGCCAAATACTTGATGTTGCAGTGAACATAAAACTCCAAGATTAGTATCGCAATGTCGATCAACAATTGGTGTAAATGTCATATTTATGTCGCCACGTTCGCTTATAATTTTCCATGGTTCTTCATACATATATTCACCTTTTGCATTTCTAGGAATTAAAAACTGCACGTCATTTAATTTGTAAGCTTCTTTATTAAAGAAAGCCATGTTTTCGCTTGCAGCACTAGTGTCTCCAAAACCATAACCAAGGTTAAATCCTTTATAATTACCTTCTTTATCTTTTGTAGAAAGCGAACCCCAATACCATGTATTGTTATAAGTCCATACACCTCTTCCCCAATCTAAAACACCGAGTGCATCTTTGAAAACGTGTTTTCGCTCTCCAATTTGGAAAGTTCCATTACAGATAAGATTATTGATCTTTTGATTGTAATAAAAATGACGATCTTTTTTAAATGGGGTAGCAATAACCATGGATTTATCGGTTGTTTGTGAAACTATAAAATCACATTTAAAATCGCTATATTTTGTAAAATTCTTCATATAACAAATTAAATGTCTTTCTTTCCCATTATTTAAAAATTGAAATGAAAAGTTTTTTCCATTATAAGTAACATTCCCTTTTGTAGAAGATGATGGAAAACCAATTTTTCCAAAAGTAAAAAAGCTCATTATGCTTTTAGTCATGTGTTTTTTGAATTTAAAATCCATGAAGTTAATACTTACTAAAGACATATAAGAATTATCAGCAATTGTTAAACCAACTCCATAATCTTCATTTAAAAATAAATAATAATCCCATTCTTTAATTCTAGTTTTCATTCCTCGAATATCTTTTCTGTTATATTCTCGAACTAAATCATAGGCAAAACCACATTCTTTAAGATTACCTTTATTATCTAATAATTTGCCTTCGCTTAACAATTTATCCATATATACTCTCCTATTTTTGCATTAATGAAATATAAATTTCTTTAAATTCTTGCTCACTAAATAAGACTGGACATGGATATAGTGGAACTGCCTCTTTATATGAAGCATAAGCAAGATTATAAACGTCTTCTTTTTTAATTTCCTTTATGTAAGTTGGTAGTTCAAATTGTTTATTTAGATCTTCAATCCATTTGATTAAAGCATTCGAATTGGTTATGTCTGAACTACTTGTTTTGCCAACGCCAATATAAATGGCAATTTTTGCCATTTTCTTAATACCTTTCCCCTTATTTTTATAAATATCTAAAATTTTAGGAAGAATAATGGCATTTAAATAACCGTGTGGAAGGTTGTATTTTCCACCCAGTGCATGTGCAATTGCGTGAACATTTCCAACCATACTTCTCGTGAAAGCCTTACCGGCTAAAAATGAAGCATGTAACATTTCACCTTTTGCAACTAAATCATTTTTATCTTTATAACCTAATAGCAAACTTTCTTTAACGATTTTACAAGCTTGAAGGGCATATCTTCTGGTTTTAGTAGTGGTATCAATATTTAAATAAGCTTCAATTGCATGAGTTAAAGCATCCATTCCAGTGGTTGCAAAAACAAGTGGTGGAAGATTTCGTAAAAGTTCCTTATCTAAAAAAGCATACTTTGGAACAAGCTTCATTGATTCAATTGGGAATTTAGCGCCATTTTTTTCGTTTCTAACAACTGCGGCAACAGTTGTTTCGCTTCCCGTTCCGGAAGTTGTTGGAAAAGCAATCATTAATGGAATTTTATGTTGAACTTTAAAAAGGCCTTTAAATTTTTCAATTTCACCTTTATTTTTGACTAAAACACCTATAACTTTTGCACAATCCATGACGCTACCACCTCCAATCGCAATAAGTGCTTGGCAAGAGTTATCTAAATATACTTTTTTCCCATTATAAACATTGCTAAATGTAGGGTTTGGGGTAACATCCAAAAATTCAACAAAACCAATATTTGCTTCTTTTAATGCATCCTTACAAGAATTTAATAATCCAAATTTTGCGACATTTGGATCACTAACAAGCAAAATTTTATTTATTTTATTTTTTCTTAAAACATTAATTAATTCTTCATATTTAGTTAAAACTTTAGGTTCTGGCCAGTATAGAAAAAATTGAGCAAAAGCCAAAAGGTAATTAAATGAACGAACTGCAAATTTTTGTAAAAATTTCATAATTTTTCTCCTAAATCTTTTATATATTTAATGGAATTTAATTGACCACTAATTTTTATATAATCTTTTATATAGCCTACTACATATTTTTTATTATCGTTAGTTTTAATAGTTATAGCCCCTACGTTATTTAAAAATATAGAAAAAAACGAAATTGTAATAATTGATTCTTTAAAAGAAGAAATTGGAATTTCAATAGAGACTTTTTTGCTTCGATTCAATATTATTGTTTCATCACTTATTAGGATTAAATTTAGAGGTCTTCTAATAAAATTGATTATTAGATAAATAAGTACACAATCAATAATCATAAAAATGATAGATGTAAGTAAATATGGAAGAAAGTTATCTATTTTAAATACTGGAATAAACATTATAATCGCTACAATGGTTGATAAAACAAAAGAAATGATATAGGCATATATGTAAGAAGTTGATTTTGTAGCTAAAATTTGATTAGTTTTCATGAAAATATTTTACTATTTAAACAAATATTTTTTAACTTTTTATTTAAAGACAAAAAGTTAAAAAATAATCAATTTTTAAAAAAGAGGCCGAAATGTATATGAAATTTAGGAAATTTGATTAGTTTTCTAGGTCTAATTTTTTACTTTTTTGTTTCTTGTTAAAAACTAAAAAATAGGCAAATAATAGTATTAGAGAAAATAGTGCAGCAAAAACAAGTCCTAGGCCAATATTAAATAAATTTGGACTCATAACGTAGGTTGCTAAATAACAATATGGGATTTTAACTAAGAAAATAGATAACAATGTTTGGATCATTATAAAGGTTGTTTTGCTGTAACCATTTAAAAAACCTGCAAAACAATATGAAACTGAATATAAAAAACATTCAATCGAAGTTGCTTTTAAAAATGTTGCTGCAGCATTAATAACTTCATTTGCGTTTTTAATAGTTGGATCTAAAAATATAGTAGATAATTGGCCGCCAAAGAAGAAAAGAAGAATTCCTATAACAGAGCTAAGTGAGGCAGACATTATAAACCCTGCTTTAAAAATCTTTTTGGTTCGAATAAAATTCTTCGCTCCGACATTTTGTGCTACCATTGTAGAAATTGCTTGTAAAAAAGAATTTGGAACAAGAAGAACGAAAATGATGAGTTTTTCAGCAATTCCAACTCCCGCAGAGGCGGAAAGACCAAGTACATTAACAAAACCTAAAAGCAAAAGATAAGATATTTCATTAAAAAAATCTTGAATACCAATTGGGAAACCGATTTTTATAATTTGCTTAAAATATTCATTATTAAAACGAAAATCACCCTTTTCAAATTGAATTTGCATGTGTCTTACTTTTAAATAAATTAAAGAAGAAATAACGCTAAATGCCTGTGAAGCAACTGTTGCAATGGCGGCTCCTAAAGCCCCAAGAGAAAACACTTTTACTAAAATTAAATCCGCAATAATGTTCATAATTGAGGCAATAAACACGAAAAGTAATGGAGATTTTGAATCACCAAAACCCCTAAAAATTGCACTAATTAGATTATAAAAAACCGTTATAATTAAACCGCCACCACAAACTTTAATATATTGCACGGTTTTTAAAAGTGCTTCAGATGGTGTTTTCATTAATTTTGCAATTGGTTCAGCCGAAAAGAAGATTAATAAACTTAACAAAAGTCCAAATATAGCAAAAATAATTGTTCCTGTAACGATAGTGTTTTTTTGACCTTTAAGATCTTTTTCGCCAATTTTCTTGCTTAATAAGACACTAACTCCAGTTGAAAGTCCACTTATTAAACCCAAAAAAATTAAAACCGTTTGGCTTCCTATTGCAACAGCCGAAACATCTGCGGTTGTGCCAAATCTTCCAACTGTCCAAAGATCAATAGCGCTATATAAAGCTTGTAAAAAAAGAGCTAATAAGATTGGTATTGCAAACTTTATTAGCGCTTTATAACAATTTCCATTTAAAAAATTACTTACTTCTTGTTTCATTTCAACGGCCTAGCTATGCTATTTTCACAAAAACTTAGTAATTTGTCAAATTATCAGAAGCCAAAAACATTAACCTAAACATTAAATGTTTTTTATGTAAATTTATTAATTTTGATAATTTTTCTTTATTTTTTTTAATAATGTAGCTCTTGTGATGCAGTATATGTCAAGCACCCGCCAAAGAGCCAAATCAATTTTTCGATTATAAATTATATGGTAGAAAAGATAAATAGAAAGAGAGCCCGACCATAGTCAAACTCTCTTTTTTGCTGTCATTTAGATTTATTTAATCCTGCAAATTATTTCTTCTTAGTGAACAATGTTTTGATTGCAACGCCCAAGTCTGCAAACGTTTTTTTAACTGCAAACCAGAAGATTGCAAATCCACCGTTTCCAGTAAGTAGCAACGTTCCGATTACAATGCCTGCAACCCGTCCGCTCGAAAGTCCGTCCTTTTTAGTAGTGGGGTGGTTTCGCCATCGCCCGAAGGCTTATCTTCATATACAGCCGTAAAGGTTTTTTCTTCCGATACTATAAATTTATAACTCTTTTCGGTGCTTACGATTTCTCCGTTTTCGTCTTTCCAGCCTTTGAATACTTTGCCTTCTGACGGATCGTTTGCGGTAATTGTTACGCTGTCGTCAGCTTTATACGTTCTGTGCCTGTTCCGCCGTTGACTTTGATTTCAATTGATGGAGCACCCTCTATATCCCTGAAATGCGCCTTGATTTCAATCTTTCTTGCAGGCACTACAAAGGTTGTTTTAGAACTTGTTGTGCTTGCAAACTCAATGGATACGCCCGCCGTTTCGCAACATATCTTAGTTTTGACGTTAATGTTCAATACATTTTCAAAGGTATTATCATTATGGCAGCCGTTTGTTTAGACTCAATTAAATATCTTAAAAAGAAAAAAAGGAAAAAGGATGCCTTTTTAGGCATCCTTT
>Ga0256404_1000516_pt1 | contig 100580 bp, 97 predicted proteins | sample RumenRJG_01DNA_FD_185990 | JGI IMG/M metagenome (GOLD analysis project Ga0256404, IMG submission 185990) | Bovine rumen microbial communities from Lethbridge, Alberta, Canada - RJG_01 | ecosystem: Host-associated > Mammals > Digestive system > Stomach > Rumen | place: Canada: Alberta...
TGCAACGCAAAATAGTTGTCCACCATGCCAATCACCTCCTTCACGTCCTTCACGTCGTCCGTGTCTCTGAAGATGTAGCAAAACTCCTCCATTATGTCCTTAAAATTCAAAATATTCTTCATCATAACTCTTAACTCTTAACTCTTAACTCTTCACTCTTACCTGTATCTCTTCCCACACATCGTCGCATGATAGAATGCCTCGTAAGGGTCGTGGAAACGGCACATTTTACCACGTATGCTTGTCCGAAATATTCCTTCGTTTAAACTAACCCCAGGCAACCCCGTTTTCGCATTCGGCTTCCACGGGTACAGCATATTCAGATTGTTCTCACTGCCGCTCACTTCCCGCAGGTTCTCAATGCGGTTGTCGGCCCTGTCGCCGTTGATGTGGTCAATCTGCTGCGTAGGAAAGCGACCCTTGCAGACCGCCCAGACAGCATGGTGCAGAAGAACATCAATCTGTCGTTTGCCCATACGGCAAAGCACGCATAAGTACCCGTTCTTATTAATTTTCTTACCCTTTACCGCTCGCCCATAGCGGCTGCTGGTCAGCCTGCCAGTGGCAGCATCATAAGTGTAATTCTTTTTCATGCGCATCAGCAGCTCCTGCATCTGCGCTTCCGTCAAATTTTTCTTATTCACGTCGTACATTAAAAATTAAATATTAAACATTAAATTCTTTGCGAGCCGCTCGGCGACGAAGGAGACGCTTGTCCAGGCAAGAAAGCGACCAAAGGTCGAGCGCGCTTCGCTCAGATTTTTTTTGGCACGGATGGCCACGGAATACACGGAACAATTATAATTCGTTTAATTCGTGAAATTCGTAGTCCTTTTATAAAAATCCGCGCAATAAATCTGAAGGCTGAAAGCCGTAATTTAATTTTTCATTTTTCTGAAATTTAATCTTCTAACTCCCAGTTCTCGCAGTCGATGCGCAAGTCGGCTAAGTCCACCTTCGCACACCTACGCCGTCCCTCGCTCAACAGCTCCTTGCAGATCTGCTCGCAACACCGGATAATCTCCAGCGGTGACCGCTGCTGCTCTGCAAACAACTCTTCCAGGTCACAGTCTGGCTCGGCAGACGACGAATACTCATAGCGCCCCGTCGTTGCGTCGTAGTCGCGCTCCACGCACTCGTGCACAGCGTCCGTAAACACGCTCGTCGTCTTCACCAGCGTCCGCCTCACCGTCACTTCAAATTCATTTTCCATCTTTCGTCAGTTTTTTTGGCACGGATGGACACGGATGGACACTGTTTTTTTGCCCTGAAATTTAATTTTTAATCTAAGAAATTCCGTGTATTCCGTGGCCATCCGTGCCTAATAATAAGCTCGCGCAGTCCGTGCCTAATAATTATTCTTTAATCATCACTACTAGGTTTCTTACGTGTAAGCTCCGGAACTCCTCTTTATCAAGGTCGAAGTACACGATGATGCCGAAGTCCCTTTGCCCCACGTCAGGCCTGTCCTTATACGCATAGTTGTCGAACGCCTCGCAGATGCCGTGACACAACGTTCCACGCGCCTGTCGCAACTCCCCGTTCGTTTTCAGATACTCAAAGCGCACCTCGCCCTTGCCCAACTGCTCCAGCAGATGATATGCCTTTGCAGCCTGTGCGAACGCATGCTTGCGCTCCAATCCCTCATCCATTATCAGCCGGTTGGCGCAGTCAAACACCCATCTATTTCCCAGCCGTCGTAACATTTCTTTATTTCCCATAATTTGTTATGTTTTTTGGCACGGATGGCCACGGAATACACGGAACAATTATAATTCGTTTAATTCGTGAAATTCGTAGTCCTTTAATAAAAGTCGCGCAGTCCGTGTCCATCCGTGCCTAAATTAATCCACATCGGAAGAAGATTTTCACTACTCACCTCTGAGAAAATTCACTCCGAACTTTCTCATCACTTCGTAAATCTCTTCTGCCTTAAGCACCGTTCCCGTCTCCATCTGCGCCATTGCACAGCCCAGCCGCACGTAATCCGCTGTCGTGCTGAGCCACGTCGTCTCCGACTTATACACCCGCTCCCGACAATACTTGATATACGCCTGCGTGTTGTTCTCGCTGGGCGGTGCAAAGCGCGTGATGATGGCGCGCACCGTGGCACAGCGGTGCTTCAGCCGATACGTGCGCATCAGCACGATCCATGCCCGTATGCCATACTCACGCGACTCAAACTCCACGAAGCCCTTGTTGGCTCCCGTCTCACCCTTCCAAGCCCTTGCCCCTTTCCGGATGTTAAAGATATTATTCTTTGCAATCATAGTCAGACGAAATCGATTAAATTACCAAATACTGATTCTTTCAGGGCATTTTCCGTCGGGAACACCTCGTGCTCGTAGCGGCTTGACGAATCCTTCTGAAAGCCATACATGATATTCACCGAATCCTTGTACACGAAGAAAGTAATGCTCTTAACCTCGTCGCACTTCGCTTTCCCATTGTTCAGAAAAAACACCTTCTGTCCAATCTGATACTTGTTGTTGATTACCATAACTTTTAATTTTTTGTTCTTACTTTTTTACTTGTTGAAAGCGCTTTCTGAGGGCAAAAGTAAAGACAAAAAAAAAGCGACGGAAGTAATTTTCCGTCGCCGTAGAGTTTCTGAAAGTTTTACGTAGCGTTTAACAGGTTTTTAACAATTCCCGTAAAGTTTTTACCTTTTGACGTAAAGTTTTTGAAAGTTTTCTGAAAGTTTTTTATGCAGCTAAAAGAAGTTCCTCTGTCCTGTTGGCAATCAGCTGGTAGTCTTTAAAACGCTTACCCTTAACAGGTGCATCGTTCTCGTCCCACAGCTTTGACACGCGAGCAAAGCTTTGTACGGCCATCCTTTGCAGTTCACCAGGCTGTGGCAGAAATTCGTGTTCGGGTACAATAGAAGCCACCAGCGAACAAAAACGTTCTGTCTCAGCCATTCCCCAGTTTGTCAGTTCTACCAGCTTGCGGAATACCGCATACCACTGGCGCCCGTTCTTCACCATCGACGAAACGTCGAAGATAACTGACTCCACATGGTCTGACGTTATCTCCCGTTTCTTTTCGTCTTTCATCTTCTTGATACGGCGCATGCAGTCGCGACTCTTCACCCTCGGATTCTTTTTCCTTATCTCAATCACTCGTCCACATACCTTATAGTTACTGTCTTCGCTTAATTTGATGGGTTGGTAATCATCGTTGTAAGGCACCAGCCAATCCTGCCCGTCCTCATCCTCATAGAAAGCCTTAACGCTGAATCTATCCACAAGATTGACCAGCAATATATCGCCATCCATAGGCACTATTCCTTTCTCTATTATCAAATCATCACCTGCATTGATGCCAGCATCCTGCATCGAGTCGCCAATAGCCGTAATCTTGAATTTCTGGTGGCGCTCTATCAAGTCGCGTGAGTACCAGTCATCATTCTCGAGAATGACATCGCCAATCTCTGTCGCAGGACCACAGTGTACGGGATTCAGGAACGTAGGAATATCATCTTCGCATATACTTGGTTCGTAGCCAGCCTCTCTCAGCTGGCTGAATAGTTCTTCGGTTTCTTCTAGTAACTGTTGTGTGTTCATTTTGCTTTTTTCAATTTTTCAATTTCTTCTTTCTGTTCTTGGTAGGCCTTGAGGGCGCGCTGCTTCAAGTCCTCGTATTTGGCTTTCCACTCAGCCGCCTCCGCTTGAGCCTGTGCCAACTGCCGTTGCAAGGCAGGGACAGCCTGCTCCAATTCAGCAAGGTGCTTGTCCTGCTGCTGGCGATAGCCTGTGCGAGCAGCGTGCATGCGTTCCTTGATGCCTCCTTCAGTGACAAAGGTACGCTCCAGGCTCTCCATGTATTTGTTCATCATCGTGTCCACCTGGAAGCAAAGCGTCAACCCTATATTCGCCATCTCCTCAGCCGACCACTTCCCAAAGAACGGCTCGTAGTCGCTGAGCACGTTGTGACTCTTGGTAAAGTCCTGCATAGGCTGAAAGCGCTCGTCGTCGGGGGTCCACTGGCGCAACTGACGTGATTTCAGGAAGTCTTCGTAGTCCTGCCGCAATTCCCCAATACTCGATCTGGCAACATTGAGCAGCTGGAGCTCCATCTGCGTGGATGTCTTGCCATCCTCTGTACCCTCCACGATGTTCTGCTTGCCAGCACGAGCAGCCTGCACCATCTGGTCGACCGTGCGGTCGCCCCATTTTGGCAGAAAGCGCTCGCAGAAGACGTAGGTCATCTGGTAGAGCACCTGCGTCTTCTGGTAGAACCAGAGGTCCTGCCATTTCGGCACCTGCCGGAAGATGCTCTTGAAGGGTTTGCCGCTATCTGTTGCCATGGTTTCTTTTCTTTTTTAGGTTTCACTTCTTTCTTTTGGTGCTATAGGGGCTATAGTAGCTATAGATGCTATAGTTGCTATAGGGGCTATAGATGTGGGCAAAGTTAAACATTTTTGTGCATATTGCCAAAAATATTTCGAAAGAATTATGTTTCCATGTACCCAAATGGAGTGGTCAGCCCAGTTGCGTGGAGATTGTGATGTTTAACCATCCAAAGTGGTATGCGCAAATTTTGCGCTTACCACACTTTCGAAGTGGTGCTGAGATGGGAGGAACTGGAAAGTTAAAAAGGTGGTCACAAACAGATGAAAACGAAATAACAGATAGAATTTATTCACTTTCCTTTCGCTAAATCGAAAATTTGTATTAACTTTGCACCCGATTTGGTGATGTACTTGGTGTTCCACCATGTGCATAAAAGGGAATCAGGTGTAAATCCTGAGCAGTACCCGCTACTGTCATCTCCATTATGGAAAGTCCATCAAAGCCACTGAGCATACTTGGGAAGGCGGACTTTTCGGAGAGAGCCAGGAAACCTGCCATATCAAACGAAATGAAGCGAAAGTCCCGGGAGTAGGACTAAGCAGATGAAAATCAATTAATGAAGAATAAACAGATGAGCAGGCTTCTGTGGTTGCCACTGTGTCTTATGGCACTATGTTCTTATGCCCAGAACAATAAACTGCAGCATAGTCATATGGAAGATTCAGTAGCACTTCGTAATGTTACTGTTTTTGGCAAATCAAAGACACAACGATTGCGTGAGGGTGCTTTGTCAGTCAATGCTATTGACATCAACTCCTTCATTGGCTCCATTCACTCATTGAATGACGTAGTCGACCATACGGCAGGCGTTAAGATTCGTGAAGAAGGTGGTGTGGGTTCTGATTTCGATTTGAGTATTAGTGGAATGTCAGGTAATTCGGTTCGTTACTTCATAGATGGTGTACCGATGGATGCGAAAGGTACTGGACTCACTTTGTCAAATCTGCCGGTTAGTTTGATAGACCATGTGGAAATATATAAAGGTGTAGTGCCTACATGGTTGAATAGTGACGTTCTGGGAGGAGCGGTGAATATAGTGACCAATCGTAAACGTAAGAACTTTCTGGATATGTCGTATGGACTAGGTTCGTACCACACTCATAAAGCAGACCTTAACGCACAGTATGTCTTAAAGAATGGGGTGACACTACGTCCAACCTTTGGTGTTAACTATTCAAAGAATGACTATATGATGAAAGATGTTGAGGTGTGGGATGAGAGTATCCGCAAATATGTGCCTCAGAATCGGCGCCGTTTCCACGACGCTTACCTGTCATTCTTCGGGCAATTGGAGGTAGGCGTGAGAGAGAAGTCGTGGACCGACGAATTCTTTGTGTTCCTCTCCTATAATTTGGTTAATAAAGAACTGCAGACGGGTCAGGTTCAGACACGCGTCATTGGTAAGGCAGACCGTTCGAGTAATGCCTGGAGCATTGGTGCCCGCTATATGAAACGGGAATTCTTGATAAAACAGTTGAGTGCCAACATTTCGTTTTCGCATACTTGGGATCACTCTATTACGACAGATACGGCTCATAGGCAGTACGACTGGAACGGCGACTACATTAGGAGTTCACGCAATGAGATTAATGGCCGTGCCTTCTCACGGCGTCATTTTAAGCGACCATTGACCATTGTCAGGGCCGATTTGAAATATGCCTTCAACGATTGTCATCTGCTCAATCTAAGCTATGCGCTGAATCGTACGGGAAACAATCGTTGGGACGATGTTGAGGCAGACTTTATGCCTGCCAATGATGTATTGGCAAAGCACATCATTGGGCTTTCATATAATCAGGTGTTGATGAATAATAGAATGAGCAATACCTTTTTTTTGAAAGACTACATCAATTATCTGAGTGTAGAACAAACGGACCTTTCGTTTGTGACGTTCTCCGATGAGGTGGCTTCCAAGAATACAAAGAACAGTATGGGAGGGGGATTCGGTACGAAATTGGAGATAGTTCCACAGTTATCTGTAAAGGCTAGCTACGAACATACGGTGCGTCTGCCGTTGGCTCGCGAGATGTTGGGCAATGGCAGTTCCATCTATGCCAATCTGGCTTTAAAACCCGAGAAGAGCGATAATGTCAACTTGGGATTCTTTGGTACTTTTCGTTTTGACCAACATACGTTCTATTATGAGGCCAATGGGTTCTTAAGATTTGTTGATAACTATATTCAGCCTCAGATTACTGAGAAGGAAGGAACCATGCAATATAGCAATGAGCCTGCAGTGCATATCAAAGGCCTTGAGGGTGAGGTGCGTTACGACTGGAACCATCGGCTTCAGGTGCTGGGTAACATTAGTTGGCAAGATGCCCGCAACCGCAACCGCTATATGGATGACGGTAAAGAATCGGTGACGTATAACAACCGTATGCCCAACCGCCCGTGGCTGTTTGCTTCGGCAGAAGCCCACTATGCGTTTCATGACCTGATGCAGAAAAACGATCGTTTGACTTTGGGCGCAGACTATCAGTGGGTGCACTGGTTCTACCTTTCGTGGGAGGCCTACGGCGCTGAGGACACGAAGGCGCGCATCCCTGAGAAGAATATCATTGGTGCCAATATTACCTATTCATGGCAAAAGGAGCGATACAGTGTGTCATTAGACTGCAAGAATCTGTTTGACGAGACAGTATACGACAATTACAAGCTCCAGAAGCCTGGTCGTTCAATATTCCTAAAGTTCCGACTGCTATTGCAATAATTCGTATTCATATCATCAGTTATTATAAAGTATTAATCATCAAAAAGAAAAAAAGCAATGAAAAAATTAAGCATGTTCTATTCGCTGGTGGCAGCACTAATGCTCGGCACCACATTTACTTCGTGTTCGAAAGACGATGACAAGAATAATTCGAATCCTCCAGATCCTGTTGTTACCTATCACTACGACCTGACTGTGGTTGCAGGAAATCATGGTGGTATGAGCAAGGATAAGTCGCACATCACACTGAGTGTTGCCTCGTTGAGTGATGCTACCCAGCAGCCCATCAGTTTTGAAGGAAAAGGAGCTGAAATCACTAACTACACGATGGAGAGCATCACTGACGGAAAGTATTACTATCAGGTGCCTGTGTCAAGTGACCGCTTCTCTAAATTGCAGTTTAAGGGCAACAAGATGACTGTCGTTCAAGAACAGAAGTTCAAGGAGAACACCTACAAGGCTCGCAACTACACCCATGCTTGGATGGGCGACAATACGCTGGTAATCATGTCGACAGACGGTGAGCATAAGAATGTAATATGGACGAAGTTAAATACGACGGACATGACTATTACTGGCGAGGGCACATTGTCTATCAAGGTGGCCGATGACTATAATGTGCTCACCACCAGCGGTATTCTAGCCTACCGTAAGAGCGACAATAAGTTGTTCTACTTCTATTATAACAAAAAGGAGACCAGCGGCAGTAGCAAGACGACAAACGAGCCTTTCTTCCGTATTGCTGTTATCAATCCCCAAACGATGGTTGTCGAGCAGGAGATTGTTAACAAGGAAGCCGCCCAGATGACAGGTTCGGCCTATGGTGAACTATTGCAGCAGACTGTATTCTTCGACGAAGCAGACAATCTGTATCTTTCTGCTTTTAGTTCGGTCAACAAGAAGAATATAGGCAAACTGTTGCGTATCAAGAATGGGGCTTTCGACTTCGAAGAAGGTTACAATGCCTTCCCTGAGGCCAAAGGTAAGCTGCTGACCATTCAGTATTTGGGCAATGGCAAGGTCTTGGCATATTCTGGTGACAACGCCGTTGGCACAAGCATTGGCGACGTGGCCTACTACTATTCAATTATTGATGTGAATAGCAAGACAAGCACGCGACTGGCCTACAATGGCACTGAGATTCCTTATAGCAGCGGCAGCTTCTCGCAGCGTTCAGTATTCAACGCTAATGAGAAGAAGGCTTACTTTGGTGTGAATACCGCTGACGAACAGTGCATTTACATCTATGACCTGGCAGCAGGCACAGTGACGAAGGGTGTGTCGATTGCCGCTGGTTATTACTTTGACCAGATTCGACTCTTCGAAGACTAATTTTCACAACCTCACAGCTATGAACAACGCTTTCTTAATCGCAGCACCTACGAGTGGCTCAGGTAAGACGACCGTCTCGCGAGGGCTGATGGCGTTGTTCACAGCCAAGGGATATAAGGTGCAGCCCTTTAAGTGCGGTCCTGACTATATCGACACGAAATTCCATGAAGCGGTTTGTGGCAGGCCCAGCATTAACCTCGATACGTTTATGGCTACGCCGGAACATGTGCGTGAATTGTTCGCACATTACGGCGCCGATGCCGATATCTGTATCGTTGAAGGTATGATGGGACTGTTCGACGGTTACGACCGCGACAAGGGTTCGTCTGCCGAGATAGCCAGCGTGTTAGGACTTCCTGTGGTATTGGTGGTCGATGCTAAGTCGGCAGCCTATTCGATGGCTCCGCTGTTGCAGGGTTTTGTCAATTTCCGCAAGGATGTGCATATCGCTGGTGTCATATTCAATAAGATAGGCAGCGAACGCCACTATCAGATGCTTCTTCAGGTATGCGACGACCTGGGTATCACATGCTTTGGCTGTCTGCCCAAGCAAGCTGCACTGGAGCAGGGCTCGCGCTATCTTGGCCTTGACTATTCCAAAGAGGCTGAGAGCAGCGAGCTCGTTAATCTGTTGCAGTCACATATCGACTGGCATGCCCTAACCCAATTAAGAGTTCGATTGCAATGGATTGACAAATCGATTGCAATGGATTTGCAAATCGATTGCAATGGATTGAATGCCGTGATAGCCCGTAACAGCGACTCCTTTGCTTTTCTCTATCAGGAAAGAATGGATGCTTTTGCATCGACCCGCTTTTTTGACCCAGAGAGTGAGGTGCCTTGTCTTGACGGTATTGATGTGCTCTATCTGCCTGGAGGCTATCCCGAGAAGCATTTGGAGGCACTGGTGGCCAATGAGGCTTGCCGCAAAGCCATCAAGGACTATGCCGAACGGGGAGGTCGAGTGGTTGCCGAGTGTGGCGGCATGATGTATCTCTGCGAGGCCATTGTGACAGATGAGGGCGAGTATCCGATGTGTGGCGTGCTGCCCTATCGTATCACAGCCCGTCAGGCAGACAGGAAACTCACATTAGGCTATCGCCGTTTCGAACTCGACGGCAGGGAATATCGCGGCCATGAGTTCCATTATACACAATTCCTGGGCGAGCGGCCACCGTCTGTCACCCAGGTATATCATGCCAAGGGAGAGCCTGCGGATACCCCCGTATTCAAGTATAAAAACGTGCTGGCGAGCTATACGCATCTCTATCAGCTATGAAACGACTTCATCCCATCATGTTGGCAGGCACAGGCAGCGACGTCGGTAAGAGCGTCATCGCTGCAGCCCTTTGTCGCATCTTCCGTCAGGACGGCTATAGTCCGGCTCCCTTCAAGGCTCAGAACATGGCGCTCAACAGCTATGCCACTCCTGATGGCTTGGAGATAGGCCGTGCACAAGCTGTGCAGGCTGAGGCCGCAGGTATTCCTTGCCACACCGACATGAACCCGTTGCTGTTGAAACCCAGTTCCGACCACACCAGCCAAGTGGTGCTCAACGGCAAGCCCATCGGCAACAAGGATGCGTATGACTATTGGAGAGGCATGGGGCAAGAAACGGGAGGTAAGAGAATTGATTTCCAGCAGGAGGTATGTGCCGCCTTCGACCGTCTGGCCATCAAGTACAATCCCATCGTGATGGAGGGGGCTGGCAGCATAGCGGAAATCAACCTAAAAGACCGCGACCTTGTCAATATGTCGATGGCCAGGCACGCCAATGCCGACGTGATACTGGTTGGCGACATTGACCGAGGTGGTGTCTTCGCCTCCGTCTATGGCAGCATCATGTTGCAGACACCAGAGGAGAGAAAACTTATCAAGGGTATCATCATCAACAAGTTCCGTGGCGACATGCGTCTCTTTGACAAGGGACGCAAGATGCTGGAAGATATCTGCGGTATTCCCGTCCTCGGTGTCATTCCTTACTATAAAGACATCTATATTGACGAGGAGGATAGCGTCAGCCTTGAGCAGAAACGACGCAAATGGGCCGAGGGGAAGGTGAACGTGGCCGTGGTGCTGTTGCGACATATCTCGAACTTTACTGATTTCGACACGTTGGAACGAGAGCCCCGCGTCAACCTCTTCTATACCAATAATGTGTCAGACATTCAGCGGGCAGACATCATTATCCTGCCAGGTACGAAGGCCACATTGGACGACCTGTTGGAGCTGCGACGAAACGGTTGTGCGCAGGCTATTCAGCGTGCCCATCGTGACGGCAAAACGGTAGTGGGCATCTGTGGCGGCTACCAGATGTTGGGGGTGTCCGTCGCAGACCCCGATCAAGTTGAGGGTGACATTGCCAGTCTCCCGGGCCTGGGTCTGCTGCCCATCCACACGACGATGTCTTCCACCAAGACAACGCAGCAAGTGACTTTCATGTTCGAGGGACAGGAATGTCATGGTTACGAGATTCACCAAGGTATCAGCGACACCAATGAACCCATCGTCCAGACCGATCGCTGCATAGGCACCTATATTCACGGCTTCCTCGACAATATCCCAGTTATCAACTTCCTACTCAAGGACAAGGGGGCGACCCCTGCGCAAAGCCTTGCCGACTTCAAGGAAGAGCAATACGACAAGTTGGCAGCCCATGTCCGCAGATATGTCGACATCGACCGCATCTACCAAATACTCTCAGACAATGATTAAAGGCCACGGCGACGATATCTACCAATACGAGGGCATAGTGAGCGACTTCTCATCGAACATTTGCGCCACGACCAGCCATCAGCCAGTAATGAGGCACCTGGCCTCATGTCAGCAATTGCTCAGCCATTATCCTGAGCCCGAGGCATGGTCGCTGGAAGCTATGCTTGCTGCATTGCACGATGTGAACGAAAATTGTATCATCGTCACCAATGGGGCCACTGATGCCATCTATCTCATTGCAGAGACGTTCCGTTATAAGTCCGTCATTCCAGCGCCCACCTTCAGCGAATACGAAGATGCCTATTCCTCGTTTGAGCAGAAGGAAGACAAGACAACACTTTGGCTATGCAATCCGAACAACCCCGACGGCAGGATTTACGATTTGGCGTTTATTAAGCGCATGGAGGCGGCATACGACTTGTTGGTTATCGACCAGTCCTACGAGCACTATACCAACGGCCAGATGATGTCCGTTCGGGAAGGATGCGAAAGCAAGCACATCATTCAAATTCACTCGTTTACGAAAGACTATGCCGTGCCTGGACTCCGGTTGGGCTATATCACTGCGAACGAAAGACTGACGGCAGCGATTCGCAGCCATCTCCGTCCTTGGAGTGTGTCATCGTTGGCCATTGAGGCTGGTAAGTTTTTGCTCCGTCATGACGAGTTCGTCTGTCGTCCTGACCTCGTTGAGGCACAGCGACTGCGACAGCAACTTTTGGCTATCGGCATTGATGTGATGCCCACACAGACCAATTTCATGCTCTGCCACATGAAAGAGCACGATGCCGGTGCCTTGAAGAAATATCTGGTCCGTCATCACGGTATGCTCATCCGCGATGCCTCGAATTTCCATGGTCTCACGCCCCAACATTTCCGCGTGGCCGCCCAAACACCAGTAGAGAACGATGCCCTCGTGGCAGCCATAAGAAACTTTATAGAATCAAGAAATGGATAGTTCTTTCTTTGACAGCGGCCTTTGGTCGAGCAGATTCATTGTCCTATTGCCCTTGGCCTTAGGATGGATGCTCGACCAGTTGCTAGGCGACCCCGTCCGCCTGCCGCATCCCATCGTATGGTTTGGAAAGGTAATTTCCCTTGGCGAACATCGGCTTAACAAGGGCAGCCATCGCATCATCAAAGGCGCTGTGATGGCTGTTACGCTCGTAGCCACCGTCTTTTGCTTCACATGGCTTCTGCGCCGTACGATCTGTCAGATCCCTTCGTATGGAACAGTGCTGGTGATGGGCTTGGATGTTATTATCATTTTTTTCTGCCTCGCCGGAACGACACTCATTCGCGAAGTACGACAAGTATTTCTCGCCCTCGACCGCTCGTTGGAAGAAGGCAGGACACAGGTGGCTCGCATCGTAGGCCGCGACACACATGAACTATCAGCTCAGGAGGTGCGCACCGCTGCATTGGAGACGCTGGCCGAGAACCTGAGCGACGGCGTCATCGCTCCACTCTTCTGGTATATGCTTGGGGGCGTGTCTGGTATGCTGGCCTACAAGATGGTGAACACGCTTGACTCAATGATAGGCTACAAGACGGAACGTTATAAAGATTTTGGTTGCTGGGCGGCACATATCGACGACGTGGCCAACTACCTCCCCGCTCGTCTGACGGCTATGCTCATGGTGCTAGCAGCTGGAAGACCGTTGCTCATGCATTTCGTGTGGAAGAATGGTCGCAACCATGCCTCGCCCAACAGCGGCTACCCTGAAGCTGCACTCGCAGGCATCCTCAACTGCCGTTTCGGAGGCCCGCACTATTACTTTGGCCAACTCTTTGACAAGCCCTATATAGGAGAGTATGACAGGCTGCTGACTACCGATGACATGAAAAAAGCGGTACGAGTGAACCGGACGGCGGAGATATGGATGGTGCTGCTAGTGGCAGCCTTCCTTGTCATCAAAAGTATTTGGTGATGGTCTGCATAATTTTTCGTTTTTACATGAATAATCACATATTTATTTTGTACTTTTGCAAACATAATTTTAGATAAATAGCAAGAACATGAAGAAATCAGCTTTTCAACTGTTGATAGCAACCGTGCTGCTCTGCTCCTGTCTGGGACAGGGTGGAAAGGCGCAGGGCAATAGTGAGACAACGGATGACGATGGCATCGTTCCCATCGAAGTAAAGTATGCCACAGGCTTCACCGTCAGCGACAGCGCTGGCTGTCGGCTGGTCAACATTGGCAAGACAGACCGCTTTGCACTCGTACACAGCCTTGATACGCAGGTGCCCGAAGGCTACACGAAGATACATGTGCCCATCAGCAGCACCATCTGCATGACGGCGCTACAACTGTCGAACTTCACCATCCTCAACGCCCACGACGTGGTGAAGGGCATCACGGGCACAAAGAACCTCTTCAACCGCGACATACTGCAACGGGTAGACGATGGAAAGATAGTGAAAATAGGCATGGAGGGCGAGTTCGATACTGAGCTGGTGCTTGCCGCTAAACCCGACGTTATCTTTATCTCACCCTCGAAGCGTGGAGGCTATGATGCCATCAAGCAGACGGGCATCACGCTTGTCCCACACCTCGGTTATCAGGAACTTGACCCGTTAGGACAAGCAGAGTGGATTAAGCTTGTGGGTATGTTCATCGGGAAGGAGAAAGTGGCCAATGAACTGTTCAATGGAATAGAACAGCGCTATAATGACCTGAAAGAAAAGGTGGCTGGATGTGAGTCTTTGCCCACCGTCTTTTCCGGCGAGATGCACTACGGCAACTGGCACGCCGTGGGTGGCAAGAACTATCTGGCACAGATATTCCGCGATGCCGGAGCCGTCTATGTCATTGAAGATGAAGAGACAGCGGGTGAAGACCTGGAGTTTGAGAAGATGTACGACTTGGCTGCCAACGCTGACTACTGGCGCATCCTGAACAGCTATCCTGGCGAGTTCTCGTACGACGCATTGAAAGCCTCAGAGCCCCGCAACGAACTGTTCAAGGCGTTCAAGGAACGGAAGGTAATCTACTGTAACATGAAGCAGACGCCCTATTACGAGATTTCGCCTGTACAGCCCGACTTGTTACTCAAGGACTTCGTGGCCATCTTCCATCCGGAACTGGTGGAGAAGGACTACCAGCCCACTTTCTATTACCTGCTGAAATAATGACACAGACGCTGCCAAAGATGATTGTCCTGACAGTGGCTATAGTGGTATTGGCTATTGTCAACCTGCTCCTTGGCTCCGTAGATATTCCCTTGAAGAATGTCTGCCAGATTCTGCTTGGCAATACAGACCAGCCTGAGATATGGCAGAACATCATCTGGAAGTCGCGTCTGCCACAAGCTCTGACGGCAATCGTTGCTGGGGCTGGGCTGGCAGTCAGCGGACTACAGATGCAGACCGTCTTTCGCAATCCGCTGGCAGGACCCTCTGTACTGGGTATCTCGAACGGCTCTGCCCTGGGTGTGGCCTTTGTGGTGCTGCTCTCAGGAAAAATCGGAGGGGTGGCACTAAGCCGCTTAGGCTACCTGGGCGAGGCAGCCATGAGCATTGCAGCCATTATCGGCGCACTGGCCGTGATGATGCTGATTGTATGGATAGCACAAAAGGTGAAGGGCAACGTCACCTTGCTCATCATTGGTGTGATGATTGGCTATCTGGCCAATGCTATTATAGGTGTCTTGAAATTCCTGAGTCCGGAAGAGGATGTGAAAGCCTTTGTCGTGTGGGGATTAGGCTCGTTCTCAAGGGTATCCGGCGACGAGATGATTCTCTTTGTTGTCTTGATGTGCATCCTGTTGCCTTTCGCTTATCTGTTGGTAAAGCCCATGAACATCCTCCTGTTAGGAGACCGCTATGCGTCAAACCTGGGACTCAACGTGAAACAAGCCCGTATGATGGTGATTGTCTCGTCAGGCATACTGGTGGCTATCGTCACGGCCTATTGTGGTCCTATCATGTTCATCGGTCTGGCCGTTCCTCATCTGGCACGTGCCGTTTTCCACACTAGCGACCACCGTCTGCTCATGCCCGCTACGGCTCTATGTGGAGCACTATTAGCACTGATATGCAATCTGATTGCCCGCATGCCTGGTTTCGAGGGGGCACTTCCTGTTAATTCGGTTACGGCCCTCGTTGGTGCACCTGTCATAGCGAGTGTATTGTTCCGTCGTCGTCAATCAGTAGAATCGTAAGAGAGCCGTCAGGCAATAGAGGTTCACCATGTTCGGCACAATGTCGGATGACTGTACTGGCAAAGGTTTCACGACTTTCGTCAGGCAGACGGTCCCAGATTTCTCGTGCCAACGTGATGTCGCTAATGTCAATGTCACAATTTGCCTCGTCCAGCAACTGCCGGATAAAAGCCTTATCCATCGTAGCCTTGCGGCTATGGGTGTCCAGATGGCCAGCAGCCAGTTTCACGGCTTTGCCTAACATCACCCCAAGGGTCACATTCTTGATGTCGAGTTCATGGGCTATCTTCAGCGTCTCACCGATATAGTTACCGTATTCTACAAACGCCTGTGGGGGCAGGTCTGGATAGAGTGCCTTCACAAAACGCTCGCTCTTGCCACCGCTATTGATGACGACACGACTGGTGCCGCTGGCTTTAGCCACCGTCATGCACTTGCGGATGCTGTCGATAAAGGCTTCCTCAGAGAACGGCTTGACAATACCAGAGACACCGATAATCGATATACCGCCTTCGATGCCCAAACGGGGATTAAAAGTACGTCGGGCAATCTCGGCACCATCAGGAACAGAGATGATGATACGCATATTTTCCTTGATATTCTTGCGAATCATCTCGCGTGGTGCTTTATTAATAGCAGCCTCACCAGGGGGAAAGTCGAAGCCTGGAAGTGTGAAGCGCCCTACCCCTTCGCCCCCTATAATCTCAAACGTATCAGCAGGTTGCACACTCGCTCTCACTTCAATCCCATTGGTTACATCAGGGTCGTCGCCAGCATCCTTGATGCAATAGGCATAATCCATTCCCGCTGACGCGCCTGCCCGTAGCCTTTCGCCATATCCAACAGGAACCATGATGGTCTCCCCGTTAGGCAATAATACGGGAACCTCCTTGGGCGTCTCATTTTTCAATAGTCGTATTGTAGCGGCTATGGCAGCAGCCGTAGCACAAGTTCCTGTTGTCAGTCCACTATGTAAGGGATAGAACTCCGGCAGCAACTTCTCCACAGCTCTCCGCAGTCCGTAAGGTCCGTTGACGATTCTGAAAACAGCTGGTGTCTCTGGGCGCTTCAATACCAAGACCCGCATCCCTTTGGCTTTGGCGGCATCCACTTTCTCCTGAAAACCGCCAGAAAGTCCACTCTCCTTCAGAAGAATGGCTTCTGCCTCTACAGGCACTTCCTTTGGATCTCCGAAATAGCAGAGTTGTTCCATCGTTGCTCCCTGCTGTTGTGCTAAAGCGATGGACGATTCCCTGTTGAGAATGCGATAATAGACCTTAACCCCCGCAGCCTCTAACGGTTTCAGTTTGCTGATGCTCTGCACCCCAGTCGTTGCCAACAGCGTCTTGATATCATGAGGCACCTGGTCATAGCTGTCGAGCCATTCCAGACTGGTATCTCTCTTTGGAAAGATACGCTCATAGCGGATGGCTGGAATCTTTAGGGAAAGCGAAACATCAGCAATCGTCTGATGGAGCTGGACAGCAAAGGGATGGGCTGCATCCACCATCAGACGGATATCGTTCTCACGGCAGAAGTTCTGCATGGCTTCAGCATCCAGTGCACCATCAATGCGCTGTCCATGATGAAGGGTCAGGTCTTGTTCCCCCGTCTTCGTACTATAGAAGTAAGGCGAGCCACCTTCCTCCAGCACCTCGACAGCCTTACGTCCCTCTGTCGTTCCTCCAAATACCAATATCATGATGCTGTATCGTCGCCCTGACGGAACAGGTGAGTGAAGTGTTTTGAATAGAGCTCGGACAGTCCCTGACGATTGTCGATGGCCTCACCAACGACAAGCATCGTGGTGAGAGTCAGCTTGTTGTCGTGGACAATCTTCGCAAGGTCCTTCAGCTTACCACGATAGATTCTCTGGTCAGGCCATGTGAGGTGATAGCAGGCGGCAACAGGGGTATCCTCAGGATATTCTTGCAAGAGTTCACGTTGCACATCGTCAACAATAGATGCCGAGAGAAAGATGCACATCGTCGACTGGCTACGGGCCAGTTTGTGCAGTTGTTCCTTTTCCGGCATAGGCGTGCGCCCTTCACCCCGAGTGAGGATAATGGTCTGGCATCGCTCAGGTATGGTAAATTGGCTGTGCAACTCAGCAGCAGCGGCGAGGAAGGAGGAGATGCCGGGCGTGATGTGATACGACATTCCCTCACGGTCAAAGAAGGCCATCTGCTCCTGAATGGCGCCGAAAATGCAGGGGTCGCCTGTGTGCAGACGGACAATATACTTACCTCGGTCATAGAACTGCTTCATCAGCGCGCATTGCTCTTCGAGATTCATATCGGCAGAACTTCGGACGACGGCGCCAGGCTTGTGGCATTCCGTCAATGCTTTGGGAACGAGTGAGCCAGCATAGAGAATCAAGTCTGCCCGCTCCAGCATCTTCCTGCCACGAACACTCACCAAGTCTGGATCGCCAGGACCAGCACCAACAATCTCGACATGGCCCTCACGCAGATACTTATGATCGATGGCTACGGCAATCGTAAAGTTCTTTCCCTTCACTTTCGGCAACAACAGTTTTCCATAATTGGAAGCCAACAGGGCTGCTGCCTCGCAGACACTGGGAGTCCCGACGTGCTTTTCTACCGTCTCGCTGGGAGTGGGAACATCTACCTTAGCCAGTTCATCGGCAGTATAAAGTTTGAGTTCAAGTCCATATCGTTCTGCTTGGAACTTTTGGATAACTGGTTCCTCTGCCTTGATATCAATAGTACAGATCTTGCGGATGCATTCAGACCACAGACAAATATGGTGTTCACCAAGCAACTGTTGGATATCCTCATAAGTATCTACAGGTGCCTGATGGGCCAGTCCGATACCCAAATCCAACACTTGTGGGGTATATTGAACAACTAATAAATCAGACGGTAAATTGGAATAGATGAAAGGAGACACTATAATGGCTAAAGTATAGTTTCCCTCCATAATTTCATCAACAGAATGAACTATGGTCACATGTTGGGGACAAGTGCGTTCAAGATAATCTGTGCCCTCATCACGAATATCAAGAAGAAGAGCCACAGGCTCCCTATTTACAAACTTCCCTACCGCGTTATTGAGGCTTCCCACATAACTCATGTGCCAATCATAGTTTTCATAGATCGTATCAAGTGCCCACAGTCCAGCATTGTCGCTCTGAGTAGTGATGACAGGATCAACGCCTAAAGCGCCGGCAATCTGTTTGGTTAACTCATTAGCCCCTCCTACGTGACCAGAGAGGACAGAAATAACATGGTTGCCAAAAGAATCTACACAGACAACGGCAGGGTCGGTGTGTTTGTCTTCAACATAGGGGGCAATAGTGCGCACACAGATACCCATAGCACCAATAAACACAAAGGCATCAAAGTCTTGCCAATGAGCTCCTACTGCTGTACGCTCGATGAGTTGGGCTCCCAATTCTTGCTGGATGAAATAGGCAACATGTCTGCCTTCCTTGCTAATTTGTATGATGGCTATCTTGACCTTTGGTCGAGATAGCTCACGCTCTGCAGAGTTCAAGTTATCTTGACTCTGCTCTCGCTTAATCGCTATCTTCTGCATTTCAATATCGTTATTGGGTGATTATCATTTAATTGGATATGAATCGGAGCATCCTGTTTCAAAGCAAGTTCCTCGCAGGCCTCATCCCATAGTTTCTGGCTGTCTGTCAGTACTTTTGGCGCAACAACGCTATTGAAGACAATAACTCCGCCATCAGCCATTACAGTCAACACTTTCTTCATGATTTCCTTCAGTTTTCCACCATGTCCACCGATAAAGACGGCATCAGGACGAGGTAATGAAGCGATGTCCGTTTTGAGGAAGTCACCCATGTGTACGGTGATGCCTGGTGCACCAAAGCGCCGGGCATTCTCGTTAATAATAGCCTCACATTCAGGACGGATCTCGAAAGCATCGATATGAAGATGCGGGAACTGTAAGCGCGCCTCTATCGAAATGCTGCCCGTACAGGAACCGATGTCCCAAAAAACTTTCTTTTCAGGTAGGACAAGTGCCTGTAATGTTAACAGGCGAATCGGCATCTTGGTAATCATCTTCTCACGACCGTCTAAATGGGTGAACTCGGAGTCGGGAATTCCGAAAGGCTTTGTAGCGATGGCAGATGTCTGATGTCTGACAAAGTCAAGAATGACACAATTCGGCATCGTGTAGTCACGTTGGGATGCCTTTTCAAGCGACAGTGTAGTGACCTTTTCGAGTTCAGGGTTTCCCAGATGCTCACCAACATACATGGTATAATCAGTATAGCCGTAATCCAGCATCCTTTGAGCAATGGCAGCAGGGTTATGTTCTTTATCCGTCAGAACACCAATTTTCTCTGCTCGTTCAATGAGAGCCCTGTCGAACTCAGGCCAAGGGCGACCCGTCAATGAGACAACACGCATATCGTGATAAGGCATCACCAGTCGATGCGCCAACATCTGCAGGGAATTAAACGTAGGATAAATCACGATTTCTGCATCAGGCATCTTCCGCCGTATGGTATTGGCAAAGCCGAAGAACAGCGGGTCGCCGCTGGCAAAGACCACTACCTCGTTGTGATACTGCTCAAAGACAGCATCGAGAGGCACAGTGATGTCAATCCACTCTGCATCCTTAGGAAGCAAAGACTTCACTATCTCGTGGTGGCGCTTGCCTCCAGAGAACACATTCCCGTTTCTTATCACCTCCAAGACTTCGGGAGGGAAAAAAGGCAGAGGGTTATCACTAATGCCAATAACGTAGAACTTCACTGCTTTAACTCCTTTACAAATCCCTACCTGGTTTCAATTGCGCCGCATCATCGAAAGTGAGGATGGCGTTGCATAGTGTCGCAGCTAGGTTGGAGCCCCCCTTGCGTCCCTCGACAATAATTTTGGGGATGTCCTTGAAAGGTTTCACCATGTGCTTCGACTCCTTCACATGCACGAATCCCACAGGGGCAGCAATGATGCCTGCTGGGTGTGCCTTGCCTTTGCGTATTAGGTCACAGAGTTCCATCAGAGCGGTGGGTGCATTGCCGAAGGCGAAGAGTGCATCGGGATGTTCCTCAACGGCGAGGCGAATGCCGGCCTGAGTCCGTGTGATGCCCTTCTCGCTTGCCATCGTTGCTACACGTGGATCGCTTAGATAGCATTTGACCTCAACCCCCAGACGCTGCAATGCACCTTTGCGGATGCCGCTGGCCACCATGGTGACGTCGGTAATGATGTGGGGCAGCTCACCATTCTTCACCTTATTAAATAATGTGACAACAGCCCCGTCGTCAGTATGAAGAAGGTCCTCCATATCAAAGTCGGCAGTGGTGTGAATTGCATGGAGCAAGGCCCATTTGTGGTCAAGGGGATAGTCCTTGTGCTTCAATTCGCCTTCAATGGTGCGGAACGACTCCATCATTATCAGCTGGCCCTTCTTCTCATCGCCTTCATGTGCCTCGCGGTAGTAGCCTCGTGGTGTGATCATCTTGTCGTTCCATAGATAGGACTGCGAGTTGCCGATGAGTACCACCGTGAACATGTCGACGGCTTCTGGATCAAACTCGCCGAGTGTGGTCAACGTCACCTTCTGTTCAGCACGCCCTGCTTGCCGCACATAGCCTACGGGAGTGTTGGCGGCACGTTCTTGCAGGAAGATTTCTTGCAGACGATAAAGTTGCCAATATCTTCCATTCGACTTAGGATTATAGACTGCTGTGACGAAGTCACCCACCGCAGCCGCCTTGATGCGCAGCTCTATCATCTCCCATGGCGTCATCAAGTCGCTCAAGGAGATAACACAGAAGTCATGGCCCACTGGAGCCCCAAGCAGGGATGCTGCTTTTTGGAATGCCGAGATGCCTGGCAGGGATTCCACGACGACATCACTATTCCTCTCACGTTGCATCTCATAAATGAGTGGTGTCATGCCATAGATGCCAGCATCGCCAGAGGAGATAACCACCACGGTCTTGCCTTGCTCTGCCAGTTGGAAGGCTTGTTCAGCACGCTCGCGCTCATGCTTCATACCCGTGTCGATGCACTCACACCTGTCTTTGACGAATGGTTCAACAAACTGGAAATAATACTTATATCCAACAACAACATCCGCCTCTCCCACTGCCTTCAGCACAGCTGGCGTGATGTCATCCTTACTGCCAGGACCTATGCCCGCTACGATAATCTTTCCCATATCTGTGTGCAAAGGTACGAAAAGTCAAGAGCAAAACAAAAGAAACTTGTTTCTTTTTTGCCCAGATGTAGGAGTTCCCTTGGACAAAGCAAAGGAATTCACCAACTTGTTGACAAAGAGAATTACTCAACGACGTAAGATTTCGCTGAAGAAATGAGGCTGTTCGCTGAATAGTTTTTGCAAACTACTCCTTTCCATATATCTTTGTACCAACAAATATTTATTACGATATATAAAACAAACAGAAACATGAAAAGAATAATGGTCCTTACCATGCTATGTACCCTTTTTATGGGAGCAAGGGCAGCCGATTTCAACTATCTAGTGTTTACATTGAACGATGGTAGCGAACAAGCCATCGTCGCAACAGGCCTCAACATCACGTTCACTGACGGCAATCTCGTAGCCACAACAGCCAACGAGACACTGGCTACAATCCCTCTTATTACGCTACAGAAGATGCGTTTCTCGGAAAGCAGCACGACCGGTATCAGCACCTTGTCGACATTTAGTGAGGACGACATCAAAGCCATCTACGACTTGCAAGGCCGCATGATGCCACTCGACTCACAACTGCCTAAAGGCACGTACATTATCAAAACCAGCGGTAGAACCATTAAAGTGTTTGTAAAATGAAAAAGAATCTCTATATTATCGCCTTCATGTTAATCGGGATGATGGCAAAGGCACAGACCATGAACGTCAGCGTTGGCAGCGTGACCGACCAATACCCTGCCTCTCAGACAGGTGAGATGACTTTTATAGGTGGTAGTGTGATGTCCATCTTAGGTAAGAACTACAATGTAAATGACATTACGAAGATGTGGACTGACGAGACTCAGGTCGAGGATAACGAGGTAAACGTGGTGTATGACGGCAACGCCGCACTTGTCTACGTGGCTGGTAACATTGCCCAATACGTGACGGTATCGGTCAGTGGTGCCCACGTCAGTATTACTCAGAGTGCAGACATTACCAACGACCTCATTAACGACGGCACGTTTTCAGAGATAACATACAACCTCAGCGGAGCTAGCACCGACGGTTCGTTGACGCTGGACGGCAGTGCAAAGTGTACGGTTGCCGTCAACGGGCTGGAGTTGACCAATCCCAATGGTGCACCCATCAACATCACCAACGGCAAACGTGTTGACTTCAGCGTGAAGAAGGGCAGCACTAATACGCTGAAAGACGGTACGGAAAGTTCCGCCAAGGCCTGTCTCTACTGCAAAGGCCATCTGGAACTGAAGGGTAAGGGCGTGCTGAATATCTATGCCTACGGCAGTGCGGCACATGGCATCAAGAGCGGTGACTATACGGAGCTGAAAAACTGTACGGTAAACATCCTGGCAGCTACCAAGGACGGAGTGTCGTGCAACGAGTATTTCCTGATGGAGAGTGGTGAACTGAACATCAGTGGTACGGGAGACGACGGTATTCAGTGCGATTTGGACGGTGACTCCTCTACGGGCGAGTTGGACGGTCATGAAGATGAAGACACAGGCAATATCTATCTGGAGGGTGGTACCATCAACATTGCCGTCACTGCCGATGCTGCCAAAGGCATCAAGTCAGAGGGTGACATGAGAATCAGCGACGGAGCCATCACGATCACCACCAGCGGAGGCGGCACATGGGACAGCGACAAAAGCAAGACCAAAGCTGCAGCCTGCTTAGGTGCCGACGGCAATGTGACCATCAGTGGAGGCACACTTACACTAACCAGCACAGGTGCTGGCGGCAAGGGCATCAATGCCGACGGCAACTTCACAGTAAATGGTGGTACAACAACCATCAAGACCTCTGGCAATGCCGTAGGTGCATCATCTAATGGTACGCTGACGATCATCACCAATTCACAACAGTTAGACCGCTACGATAGCGACTACAAGTCTTCGCCTAAGGGTATCAAAGTTGACGGCGCCATTCAAATCAACGACGGCATCATCAACGTCACCACTTCGGGTGCTGGCGGCGAAGGTATCGAATCGAAGACCAGCATTACTTTCAACGGCGGACAGACCTACGTCAGCTCATCTGACGACGGCATCAATGCGTCGTACAATACCACGACCAACGGTTCAGGCGACCTAACGGTCAGTGGGGGATACCTATACGTTATTTCATCGGGCAACGACGCAATGGATGCTAACGGCAATTTCTATGTCAAGGGAGGCTTCGTCTATGCCGTAGGAACAGGAAATCCAGAGAAGTCGCTAGATGCTAATACCGAACAAGGCAAGAAGCTTTACGTCAGCGGCGGCACACTGATAGCCATTGGTGATCTGGAGGGAGGTGCACAAATATCAAACGGCACCTGTAAGTACACATCTTCATGGACCAGAGACAGCTGGTATGCCTTGTATAACGATAACAACCTGGCTGGTGTCTTCAAGACGCCTGCAGTATCGAGTACGAGTGGAGGTGGCGGCGGTCCGTGGGGTGGCGGCAGCAGTTCACTGAAGCTCATCGTCTTCACCTCGTCAACACCTACGCTGAAGTCGGGTATCACCGTCAGCAATGGATCGTCCATACTCAACGGCATGGTGAATATCAACGGCACCGTCACCAGCGGCACCAATGTATCGCTTAGCAACTATACATCATCAAGCGGTGGCGGACGCCCTTAAAAATACGGAAAATTCAAAATTTTTTTGGCTTTCTGCTCACTTAATCGTATCTTTGCAGAATAATCGTATAAAAACTAAAAAGAAACGAATATGAAAGAAATGAAAGTATGGGTGATTGCCGCCACGCTTGTTTGCGGCTTAGTAGCTTGCAACAATGCAAATGCACAGAACGATAACCCGGCAGACCAGGTGGTGTCGACGGAGCTGATTCGTACCAATCAGAGCTGGGACGGTGTAGAACTGCCTGACTACCTGCAGGGACGTCCGGAACTGGTGGCAGTAAAGTATGTGTTCCCTGCAGGAAAGAAACTGGGATGGCACCACCATCCTGTGATGAACTACGGTATCTTGGTACAGGGTGAGCTGACCATCATCGGACAAGACGGAAAGGAGAAGACCGTGCATGAAGGCGAGGCTGTTGTAGAAATGGTAAATACCATCCACCACGGTGAGAACAGAGGCACGAAACCCGTCATCCTCTATATGTTCTATCTATCGCAGAAAGACCTCCCGCTGGCCGTTCAACATCCAGAGATTCCTCTGGAATAAGCAGACACGGTAAAAGCAATAAAAAAGGGCTCTCAGTCAAATTGGAGACTGGGAGCCCTTTCTATCATTTGTTGTTGTTTACACAATGCTTAGAGCTGAGGCAGTTCGAGCCACTTCACGTAGCAGAAATCCTGACGATGAGGCAGGTTCTTATTCTTAGGATACATACGAACAGCAGACTTGTAGCTACCAGCCTGCTTAGGAGCCAATGTAGCCTCGAAGGTGTAGTTATTGCCTTCGTGACCCACCATCTTCAGCGGCTCAATAGAGAAGATACGCTCCTCGCCGTCCTTGTTGATGAAGACGTTGACCTTCTCGAGTGCTACGGCGTCGTCGAGACCTTGCTCGTTGATGACGTATTTCAGCGTGTACTTCTCAGATGTGCTGATGACCTTTGAAGGATAGTCCCACTCACAAGAAACAACGTTGATAGCATCCCAACGCTCAGCAACGGCTTCCTTCCACTGGGCGATATCCTTGGCCAGACGGAAATTGTCCTTAGAAATCTCCTTGAAGCGCTTAGCCTGCTTCTCGTAGAACTTGCTATAGTAATCGTCAAGCTGACGCTTCATGGTGTAGTGAGGTGCAATCTGGGCGATAGAGTTCTTAACGACCTTAATCCATCCCTTAGAGATGCCCGTCTTCTTGTCCTTGTCATAGTAGAGGGGTATTATCTCGTTCTCAAGCAGGCTATAGATGGTAGCTGCGTCGAGCTGGTCCTGATAACCCTGGTTCTGATAGGTGCGTTTCTCGGTAAGTGCCCATCCGGCTCCCTCGCGATAGCCCTCAAGCCACCATCCGTCCTTGACGGAGAGGTTGACAACACCGTTCATCTCAGCCTTCTCGCCTGATGTTCCGGAAGCCTCGAGCGGACGTGTCGGCGTGTTCATCCAGATATCAACACCAGAAACAAGACGACGAGCCAATAGGAAGTCGTAGTCCTCAAGGAAAATAATCTTACCCTGGAACTCAGGCATCTGGCTAATGTCAAAGATCTTCTTGATAAGTCCCTGACCAGCACCATCGGCGGGGTGAGCCTTACCAGCGAAGAGGAAGACTACGGGGCGCTCAGGATCGTTGACGATACGTGAGAGACGCTTCAAATCGGTGAACAGCAGGTGTGCACGCTTGTAGGTAGCAAAACGACGACAGAAGCCGATGACGAGTGCGTTGGGGTTGAAGCTCTCAACGAGCTTGACAACGCGAGCGGGATCGCCCTGGTTCTTCAGCCAGGTCTCCTGGAACTGAACGGCGCAATAGTCGAAGAGCTTTGCCTTCAATGCCTTGCGGGTAGCCCATACCTCTTCATCGGGACAGTCGTAGATGCCGTGCCAGATTTCTTCGTTGGACTGGTCGCTCATGTGCTTCGCGTCGAAGTACTTGGCATAGACGCGACGCCACTCGGTAGCACACCAGGTGGGGAAGTGAACGCCATTGGTGACGTAGCCCACGTGGTTCTCCTCAGGATAGTATCCCTGCCAGATAGGAGCGAACATCTTCTGGCTTACCCAGCCGTGGAGCTTAGACACACCGTTGACCTCCTGACAGGTGTTGCAGGCGAAGGTGGACATACAGAACTTCTCGTCGTGGTTGTCGGGATTGGTGCGGCCCATGCCGATGAACTCGTCCCAAGAGATGCCGAGCTTCTGAGGATAAGCACCCATGTACTTGCCGAACAGGCCCTCGTCGAAGTAGTCGTGACCAGCAGGAACGGGGGTGTGAACGGTATACAGGCCGCTGGCGCGAACCAGTTCGAGAGCCTGGTTGAAGTTCAGACCGTCTTCCTCGATGTAGTCGCAGAGACGCTGCAGGTTGCAGAGGGCTGCATGACCTTCGTTGCAATGGTAGATATCTTTCTTGATACCGAGCTTCTTGAGCAGCAACATACCACCGATACCCAACAGGATTTCCTGCTTCAGACGGTTTTCCCAGTCACCTCCATAGAGTGAGTGCGTGATGGGCTTGTCGAAGTCGGAGTTCATCTCGTTGTCGGTATCGAGCAGATAGAGCTTCACACGACCGACATTCACGCGCCATACATAGGCGTGAACCTGATAATTGGTGTAAGGAACATCGATAACCAGAGGGTTACCGTCCTTGTCAAGCTGACGCTCGATGGGCAGCGAGGCGAAGTTCTGTGACTCGTAGTTGGCAATCTGCTGTCCATCGATAGACAGGCTCTGGGTAAAGTAACCAAAGCGATAGAGGAAACCAACGGCGCACATGTCGACGTTTGAGTCGGATGCTTCCTTCACATAGTCACCGGCGAGCATTCCCAGACCACCAGAATATATCTTCAAAGCAGAATGGATACCATACTCCATGCAGAAATAGGCTACTGAGGGACGCTTGCTGTCGGGCTTGACGTCCATATACTCACGGAACTGAGCATAGACGGCCTTGATGCGCTTCATGAGGGCCTTATCCTTGACAATGGCTTCCTTACGGGCGAAGGTCAGACGCTCGAGCAACATCACTGGATTGTGCTTTACCTCGTGATACAGTTCAGGGTCAAGGTCGCGATACAGGTCGCGAGCCTCGTAGTTCCACACCCACCACATGTTGTGGGCAATCTCATCCAAACACTGCAATTCCTCGGGAAGACTTGACTTCACGACCAGTTCTTTCCACTGGGGAGCATTTGCATAATCAGCTTTAATTTTCATAATGTAATGATATTTACTATTTACAATTTATTTGTCAATTGGATTGATGAGCCATTCTTTCCTCCGCTTTGCTCAACGCGATATCGTAGGCCTCGTGGTAGTACTTGATGAACTGGCTCCACAGGGCTTTCTTAGACAGGGCGTCAGCGGCTTTGCGACAGGCGTCAATCTCCTTCTGCGACATCGCGGAGAAGCGCGCTACCGTATCCTTGATGGCATCGGCCACCTCGGAATAGTTGTAGTCGGTGCGGTGGATGACCTTCACGCCGTCCTCTATCTCGCCATAGCGACCGCCAAACTCGGTGTTGGCCCAGAGACCGAAACCAGCCAGGTCGGTGGTGATACAGGGCACCTTGAAGGCTACTGCCTCCAGCGGCGTGTATCCCCAAGGCTCGTAATAAGATGGATAAACACAAAGGTCGTTACCCAGTACGACATCATAGTACGACATGTTGACAATGCCGTCCTTGCCGTCGAGATAGCAAGGCAGGAAGATGACCTTTACATGGTCGTCCTTGCGGTTGTGCATGTCGTAGTATTTCATCATGCTGAGCACGTTGTCGTGACTCATGTTATGAAGCCAGTGGGTGACCTGGGGGACTTCAAGGGGTGTATCGAATTGACCACCCTTCTGCAAACGCTCCTGCAAGTCCTTGCGAGGCTCCCCTACCCAACCGGGTACTTCGATGAAGGCTAACACCTTCTTCTTCAGGTCGCGGTCGCGCAACAGACGGTTCATGGCTTCCACGAAGACGTCGATACCCTTGTTGCGGAACTCATAGCGGCCGCTGGTAGAAACAATCAGCGTGTCGTCGTCCAGTTGCTCACCCAACAGGGCATTGGCTACGTCGAGCAGACGCTTGCGGGCGGCCTTGCGCTTACTGTTAAACACGGCACCCTTGGGCACGAAACTATTATCGAAGCCGTTGGGTAATACTACATCAACAGGCTTATCGAGCAGCTCCTTGCACTCGTTGGCTGTGATGTCGCTAACCGTCGTAAAGCAGTCTACATGCAGTGCGGTCTGCTTCTCAATAGAGTGCTTCGACTGCATGTTCAATTCACCGGCCATCTGGTCGCCATTATAAGCGAAGAGATAGTCGTAGAGGGGTTTCTGATTGCCAGCAATAGAACGGCCGATACTGGTGGCGTGGGTGGTGAACACCGTACCAATCTGAGGCAGCTTATTGTTGATATACAAAGCACCCAGACCACACATCCACTCGTTGGCGTGATAGATAACCTTCAACGACGGGTTAGCCAACCAGTTGTAGAAGCTCTCAACGACCAAGGCTGCAGCATACGAGAACATAGAAGCCTCGTCGTAGTCACCATAGGCATGGAGTGAGTCAACCTGGTAGTTCTCCCAAAGCCATCCATAGATTTCGTTCTTTTGCTCGAAATAGGGTTGAAAGTCTACCAGGATAGCAATCGGCTCGCCAGGAACGGTCCAACGACCTACCCTCACCTTGAGGCCTTGCTCCTTGGCAACCCATTGCCATTCGGCAAAAAGCGCCATATCTTCCTTAAAATAGGGACTTTCACTCTCCTTCCAAAAATCAGGACCAATAAAGATTATCCTGTCTTTCATTTCATCCTGAAGGGTCTTTGCGCGCGAAGAGAGAACAGTGTAGATACCACCTACCTTGTTACATACCTCCCAACTGGACTCAAAGATGTAATCAGGCGTTAATTTTGTCTTTCCCATTATCTTTTATACATGTATACGGCTGCAAAGATAATTAAAAAAAAATAAAATCTTGCAACGTTTCTCTATATTTTTCTACGTAAACGATATTTTATTGACCTAGATTGCGTACCTTTGGCGTCAAAAATAAACGACTATGACAAAGAAAATCTTACTTGCAGCCTGCTTGGCAATGCTAGCAACAGCCATACAGGCTCAGAAGAACTTTCGCGCGTACCTTTATAATAATGAATATAACGTGTATTTGCGCATCAACTTCTACGATCAGGACATCAGCATACCCGGACAGGACCTGTATGGCAAGTTGCCGGGATACCTGGGCAAGTTACACAACTCGTTCTGCTGGGTCATCACGGATTGCGAAGTGAAAGACGAGCAACATGCCGAAATGCAGCTCATCAACGACTTCGGAAGCGAGGACCTCACCGCTACCCTCACATGGCTGAACGACTCGACATACGAGTTAAAGCAAGGCGCCGGCAGCACGATCAAGGTTCCCAACAAAGGGAAATGGCAAAAGTTGCCCAAGACGCTAAGACTAAAAAAAGACCCCAAGAGATAAATCTTGGGGTTCTTTATGCTTAGCGGACGGGAGTGATGCGGAACTGGAAGTCGTAGGCCTTCAGCGGAATACGGTAGGCTTCTTCTGGCCAAGCGCCCCATGAGTTGACACACCCGAGTCCCATCTGGCGCTGTTGGATATGTACCTGGGTCAGCGGGCGTTCCACCAAGTCGCCACTATGCTGTCCCCACGCATGTTCCTTGCGAGGCCCAGCATCAAGGTCCTCGACGAGATAAGGCAGTGCCGAGCACTCCATCGGAGCGTTGCTCTCGAACTTCAAGCCACGCTTGCCATCAGAGACGATGAACCAGCGGACATCGGTGTGGTTGCCACTCTCTTGCGGACGAACATAGGAGAAATACTCGTCGACAACTGCGTTCTTATAGTGTCCAATGAACTCGCTGCTGTTGCGGTCAATGTAGTTCTCGTGCGGGCCTCGACCGTAATACTCCACCTGATTATACTGCTTAGGCATCTGCAACTGCATACCATAGCGGAACATGTTGGACTCCTTGGCATCAGCCTTGGGTTCCATCTGCTGGCGAACGATGACAGCACCATCTGCCATGAGGGTATAGGTCATAGTGAGCGTAGCCATAGGCATGTCTATCTTGGCGACGACACCGTTGTCGCTTGCCTCAAACGAGGTCACCTTCATCTGCGGATTCTTCCATGCACCAAAGCGCTGCTGCAAGCGAGCACCGTAGTCGTTGTCGGTAGGTGCACGCCAGAACTCCGGAGTGACTGACTGACGATCCACCAGCATGGGCTGTCCGTCAATGTCGAGATAGTCAATCATACCCGAGTGCTTGCCGATGGTCATCGTAGTACCCTGTGTCGAGAACTTGACATAGCTCTTGGTCTCTTCCTTGGCGACCTTTGCTTTTTCGGGTTGTAACGACGCAAACTGGTAGGGCTGCAGGATAAACTGCTGACGAGCCACCACCTGCGTATCCTGCATACAGATGAAGTTGACGACAACTTCGTCGTTGGCATGGTGCTTCAGCACGCGTTGCAAGGTCTGCTTCAATTCCTCGTTGACAAATGTCTTACGCTGCTGAGGCTGCACACCTGTCAAGTCTACAACACCCTGATGGCGTTTCACCTGCCATTTCAGCTGACAGCCATCCAGCGACTTGAAGAAGTTTTCATTATAGACCTCAAAACTTCCGTCACGAAGGCCCTTATCCTCTATCCACACGTTCTGATAATAATAGCCTACCTCATAGGCATGCGGATTCAGCCTGCGGTCCGGAGCAATGATACCGTTGCAGTTGAAGTTATAGTCGGAAGCGGGATAGCGTCCATAGTCACCACCATAGGTAAAAATCTCCTTGCCGGTAACAGGCGACTTGTCGCGCAGTCCTTGATCGACAAAGTCCCAGATAAAGCCACCCTGGTATTTCGGATACTTGCGAATGAGGTCCCAATACTCCTTGAAGCCACCCATCGAGTTGCCCATAGCGTGGGCATACTCACACTGGATGAGCGGACGCGGATTCTTGCCCTGGGAATATTTCTCGCAATCACGATAATAGTAGTACATCGGACAGAAGATATCGGTCTTCCCCCAGTTACCCGCCTGCTCATACTGAACGGGACGCGAGGTGTCTACCGATTTAATCCAGTCGTAGACAGCCTCAAAATTTGGTCCGTAGCCTGCCTCGTTGCCCATGCTCCATATGATGATACTGGGGTGGTTGCGCAAGGTGAGCACATTTCCCTGATTGCGCTCGAGGTGCATTTGTCGGAAGTCCGTGCGCTTAGCAAGTGTTCCCTCGCCATAGCCCATTCCATGACTCTCGAGATTAGCCTCGGCTACCAGATAGAGACCTGCCGAGTCGCATAGTTCATACCAACGAGGATCGTCAGGATAATGAGAGGTGCGTACGGCATTGATATTGAGCTGTTTCATGATACGGATATCCTGACGCATGCGCTCCATACTGACAATATAGCCTCCATCCGGGTCAAGTTCATGACGGTCGACTCCCTTGATGAGGATGGCCTGACCATTGACAAGCAGTTGTCCGTCCTTGATTTCCACATGACGAAAGCCGACGTGCTGGCGTATAGACTGAATCACACGTCCTTTCTTCTTGACATTGACGAACAAAGTGTAGAGATAAGGGGTCTCGGCAGTCCAAGCCTTAACCTGCGGAACGGTCTGTTGAAGACCAGTGCCCACCACGTTGCCTTCGGCATCTTCAAGACGCGCCTCCACCTCAAGACTCTTGGGAGCCTGGACGTCGACGGAGAGTAAACCGTTGCCGTTGGCATAATCTTGTGTGACAACAAGGTCTTTCACATGGTCAAAAGGACGGGCATAGAGGTAGACCTCGCGTGCGATACCCGTCAGACGCCAGAAGTCCTGATCTTCGAGATAGGAGCCGTCGCACCAACGCATCACCTGCATGGCGATGAGGTTGCGACCTTTCTTTAGATATTTTGTAATATTGAACTCAGCAGCTACCTTTGAGTCTTCACTATAGCCGACATATCGTCCATTAACCCATACTTTCAGGTTACTGGTGGCAGAACCCACATGGAACAAGACCTGCTGACCAGCCCATGACTCAGGCAGAACGAAGGTACGGCGATAGCTGCCCGTATAATTTTCCGTCTCTCCGATATACGGTGGATTCGTGTCGAACGTGGTTGCCCACGAATAACCAATATTCTTATAGATAGGGTCACCGTGTCCATTAAGCTCAAAGAGTCCAGGAACGGGAAAATCCTCCCATTGGGAGTCATCAAAATCGATTTCGTAGAACCGTTGTGGGGCATCCTGGTGATTCTTCACAAAGCGGAAATGCCACATTCCTTCCATAGAGAGGTAGCAGGAAGACTTCGCCTTCTCACCGGCACGAGCCAGCGATTCACTCTCGAAAGCAAAAAAGTTAGCACGACGAGCCTCACGGTTCTCCTGATTCTTCTCAGGATTCCTCCACTCGGCATCCTGTTTGCCTGCACATGCAGGAACAGCCGACGAGGCGATTAACAGGGATAAAAAAATATTTCTTATCATAGGTAGGATAATAATTTAGTTTAGATTCCGGATTCAGTCACTCAGCATATGCATCCTCGCCAATCTGTTCAACACCACCGATGGTGAGCTTGCGCAGATCGTAGTAGGAACCATTGTATATATTAAAATCGACATTGCCTTTGATGCCGGGCAACTTGCCTACATCGGTATGTTGCCAGAACTTCCATTCACCCTTATACTCCACCTTGTCCACATAATAATGGGCTATCCAATAAGGATACTGATTGAACACGGGGTCGCTCAGGTATCTCATCTTGAACTTATAATAGGTGTAGATAATGGGCTTCACACCATAATGGCGCTCCACGATGTCGAGCCAAGCCAGCACGCTGGCCTTGAAATCGGCATCACTCTGATTCTTCGGTTTGTGCTCCACGTCGAGCACTGGTGGGAGATCGCCATTTTCTAGCTTGACGTTCTTGATGAAGAAGGCTGCCTGTTGGCGTGCCGACGTGTGGACACTATAAAAATGGTAGGCCCCACGCGTGAAGCCGTACTCACGGGCCTGATAGAAATTGTCAATGAAGTTCTCGTCAATCTGTGTAGAGCCCTCCGTCGCCTTAATCATGATAAAACGAATTGGCGACTTATTGATAACACCTTTGTCGCGAAGTTCCGCCCAGTCGATATCGCCCTGGTGATGACTGATGTCGATACCATGTATCTCGTAGCCCTCAGGATAACTGACATCGCCATACAGGGCGCGCCAACGGAAACCATAAGGACTCACGAACATATAATAGAAGAAATAGACGTAGACAGCCACAATGGCTGCTACGCCTATCCATACAGCCCATCCAGGCATATATTGCAGAAGACGAACAAAGACACTCGGACGCTTATGAGTCACAGGACTCGTTCGGCGTCCGGATGTCGATTTTCTATGTTGTGTCTTCTTAGGAGGCATGATATTGATTATGCCTTCTCAAGAGCCAAAGTCTTAGTAGGCTGGTCGCATACCTCCGTCGGTCCCCAATACTGGATAGGACCGGGATATACATAGCAGGTATCCTTTGCCCACTTGTCACGCTGAGCGGCAAACGTTTTGAAAGGTGCACCGTCCAACTCAACGAGGGCCTTGCGAATAACAGGCTTCATCTCACCATTACGCTTTTCCATGTTCATCATCATCGTGATGGGCACACCACCCGCAATCCACTGCTCGGCAGGAGCGGTTGTATTCTTCACGATAGCCATATAGCCCGTCTTGCCGTTGGCAATGAGCTGAGCAGCACTGGTACCCAATGCGTAACAGTAGTCGGCATCGAAGTTTGAAGGAGCTGCGCAACGTCCCTCGTATCCGAAGAAGTGATGCTGAGCAGAGAACTTACCGGTGAACTTGCCAGCCTTCTTCCATTCGTCGAGCTTGACAGCTACCATAGAACTCAGCAACTTCTCGGTCTCGATGAGTGATACCTGTACGTTTCCGTGAGGATCGCGGTCGAGGGCAAGCTGACGGGCAACACCCTCGGGAAGAGAGTTGAAGACAGCCAGGTTCTCAGCAGAGATGTGCGCCTTCACGAAGGCAATCTGCTCCTCGCTGTTCAGTCCCTTAGCCTCAGGCAAAGCGAGTACGTCGTTCAGCTGGGCAATGAGCTTCTTGATGGCAGGAATGAATTCAATAAGACCTTCAGGAATAATCACGGTACCGAAGTTATTACCCTCGGCAGCACGTACACAAACTGCGTTGGCGATGTAGGTAACAATATCGTCAAGGCTCTGCTCCTTAGCTTCCACCTCCTCGCTGACGAGACAGATGTTGGGCTGGGTCTGCAGGGCACACTCCAGAGCTATGTGTGAAGCCGAACGGCCCATCACCTTGATGAAGTGCCAGTATTTACGCGCTGAGTTACAGTCGCGCTCGATGTTACCAATCAGTTCCGAGTAAGTCTTACAAGCAGTATCGAAACCAAATGAGGTCTCAATCTGGTCGTTCTTCAGGTCACCATCAATGGTTTTCGGACAACCGATAACCTGTACGCCATAATTCTTGGCTGCATAGTATTCAGCAAGCACGCAGGCATTGGTGTTTGAATCGTCACCACCAATAATAACAATAGCCTTGATATCCAACTGACGGATAATCTCCAGTCCCTTCTCGAACTGCTCAACCTTCTCCAGCTTAGTACGGCCCGAGCCAATCATGTCGAAGCCACCGGTGTTGCGATACTCATCAATGATGTCCTTGGTCAGCTCCATGTAATTATGGTCTACCAGACCACCAGGGCCAAGGATAAAACCGAAAAGACGATTCTCAGGGTTGAGTTTCTTAATCTGGTCGAAGAGACCGGTAATCACGTTGTGACCACCAGGAGCCTGACCACCACTAAGGATGATACCTACGTTCATCTTTGTGGTGTTAGCCTCCGTAGCAGGCTCGAACTCAACGATAGGCATACCGTAAGTGTTGGGGAAGAGTTTCTTAATCTCCTCCTGATTTCCTACACTCTGTGTCGGAGCACCTAACTTTACTTTCACCGCACCCTGTAGCGCCTTTGGCAGTTTCGGCTGGTAAGCGGCTCTTGCTTTCTGCAATGCACTTTTTTCCATTTTCTTTAATATTATAAAATGATGAATAATTGAATTTTCGAATTGCAAAAATACGCTTTTTCTCCGAAAAACGGAAAGAAAATGTGCTTTTTAATATTTTTTTGTGAAGAAAGTTGAGATATATCGAATATTTTGCGTATCTTTGACGTTCGAAACGATATTTATTAAAAATAAGGAGGACTAGAAATGGCAAACAAAAGAGAACTGAAAAGAAACATTAACCTGGTATGCGAAGAACTGATTGCAGAATGTATTGCAGCATCACTTTACAGCAACAAGCAGGACACGGCAAACTCGCTCATCTACAGCACCGTGAAGATGCAGGATGACTTCATACGGCGCATCTCCCACCCTGAGCCCGGAATGCCGGCTGCCAAGTATTACAAGAAGTTGAGAGAAGATTTAGTTGCTCAGATCTGTGATATCGTAGACCAAATCAACAATTAAAAGAAGACTATGTGGCAAACATTCTGCAACTGGCTGCTATACAAGAAGATGGGATGGACAGCCAACGTTACTGAAGAGCATCCGGACAAATACATCATCTGTCTGGCTCCTCATACCAGCAACTGGGACTTCCTAATAGGCCAGTTGTATATCGGTGCGCAAGGCATGAAGAGCAACTTTCTGATGAAGAAGGAGTGGTTCTTTTGGCCCCTTGGGCCCATCTTCCGCAAGTTGGGAGGCATTCCCGTTTGGCGCTCCAAGAAGACTAGTATGACGGACAACCTTGCGGCAACAGCACGTCAAGAGCACACATTCCATCTGTGCATCACACCTGAGGGCACTCGCTCGCTGAACCCTGAATGGAAAAAGGGGTTCTATTATATCGCACAAAAAGCTGAACTTCCCATCCTGCTCTACGGAGTGGATTACGAAAAACGACATATCCAGTGCACAAAGACCATTATCCCCAATGGCGACATCGACAGTCAGATGCGGGAAATTAAATTGTATTTCAAGGGGTTCAAGGGTAAACACCCAGAGAACTTCACGATAGGAGAAATTTAAACATGAAAAAGATTGTTATCTTACTTTTCTACCTTTTCACGCTTACATCCTTATGTGCACAAACCGCTAAGGACGAAGCAAAACTGACAGAAAGGCTACAAGATTATTTCAGGAAGTACAAGCCAAAAGGCACCAAGCTAACGCAGGCTCCACACATGGTGGACTACCAGTTGGACAACGACGCCAAGACACTGACAATTACCGCTGACGAGTTTTTTGCCGCTCAGGAATTCACCCCAGAGGTGACTGCCCATATATATAAAAAGGTAAAGGGTGAACTACCTAAGCCATATCGCGACTATCAGGTGACCATCATCACCAACGGTATGGAAATCAGCGAACTGATACCCAACCGACTCTCACAGAATGCTGACAAATCCCGTCTATGGGGCGACATAGACTACGACGGTGAACCTTGGGTAAAGGACATCTCCCACCCCGTCAAATACACTCATGGACTGCAGAACCGACACCTCGTGCTGTGGGCCAGTCACGGACGCTACTACGACCAGTCAAGAGGTTACTGGCGCTGGCAGCGCCCGAAGCTCTTCGGTACCACCGAGGACTTGTTTACACAGACCATTGTCATCCCCTACCTCATCCCCATGCTAGAACAGTCTGGTGCCGTCGTATTCTCACCCAGAGAGCGTGACTGGCAGAAGGAGGAAGTCATCGTAGACAACGACGGTTCGAAACGGAACTATATCGAGGTGACCTCACATAGCAAATGGATGAGCACAAACCAACGAGGCTTTGCTTGGCACGCAGGAGCCTACCACGACCAGGAGAATCCCTTTGAAGCCGGTACCGCCCGCATGGTAAGAACCACTAGCAGCAAGTCGCGCTATTCACTGGCGACCTATCAGCCTGATTTCCGCAAGGCTGGTCGCTATGCCGTCTATGTGAGTTACCAGACATTGCCCAATAGCGTCGACGACGTGCTGTACACAGTATGGCACCGTGGTGAGCGCACCCAGTTTCATGTCAACCAGAAGATGGGTGGTAGCACGTGGGTCTATCTCGGCACCTTCGATTTTGACGCAGGCTACAGCGAGTTCAACCGTGTAACGGTATCGAACCAGAGCAGTCAGGATGGTGTAATTACAACGGATGCTGTGCGCTTTGGAGGCGGCATGGGCAACATCGAACGTTTCGGAACGGTTAGCGGTTTGCCGCGAGCGCTGGAAGGTGCTCGCTACTCGGCACAATGGGCGGGTATGCCCTACTCCGTATACAGCAGCAAGAATGGTGCCGACGACTATGCTGACGACATCAATGTTCGTTCGTATACCCTCAACCTATTGGGAGGTGGTTCGTGTTACATGCCTAACATGGAAGGACGCAAGGTACCTTTTGAACTTTCACTGGCAGTACACAGCGACGCTGGCTATGCCAAGGACGGTCAGGGACTGATTGGTTCGCTGAGCATCTGCACCACCAAGTTTAACGACGGAAAACTGAATGCCGGCATCTCTCGTATGGCATCGCGTGACTTTGCCGATGCCCTGCTGAGCAACGAACTTCTGGACATCAAATACAAATATGGCAAATGGAATCGTCGCGAGCTTTTCGACCGTAACTACTCGGAAACAAGACTACCAGAGGTTCCGAGTGCTATCCTCGAGACGATGTCACACCAGAACTTTCCCGACATGCGTTTCGGACAGGATCCCAATTTCCGATTCACATTAGCGCGTTCCATCTACAAAACCATTCTGCGATATGTCAACGACCAGCATGGACGCCCCTTTATAGTGGCTCCACTGACTCCTGACCATTTCCAGGTGGAGTTTAAGAATGATGACGAGGTAAAGCTTAGTTGGGACGCGGTGAACGACCCACAAGAGCCAACAGCAAAACCTACGGGATATATTCTCTATACGGCTATAGGAGAGGCAGACTTCGACAATGGAACCTATATCCGTGCGAAGAACTCGCACACCATGAAAGTGGAACCTGGACTGCTGTATCACTTCAAGGTGGCAGCCGTCAATCGTGGCGGTCGAAGTTTCCCCACGGAGGTCCTTTCAGCTTACTATCAGCCTCGCGCAAAAAAAACGATAATGATTGTCAACGGGTTCCACCGTCTGGCTTCTCCTGCCGTACGCAACTCAGCGGAGGAGCAAGGCTTTGACCTCGACGAGGATCCTGGCATTACCTATGGTCCCACCTATGGATGGTCTGGGCGACAAATCAACTTCGACACCACAAAGATGGGCATCGAGGACGGCGGATTGGGTTATACCGGTGAGGAACTGACAGGTATGCTCATTGCCGGTAACGACTTCAACTATGTCAAGACACACGCTGAAGCCATTGCTTCCGCAGGCCAGTACAACATCATCAGTTGTTCAAGCGAGGCATTGGAAACGGGTAAAGCGAACCTGCGCAAATGTGCTGCCATCGACCTTGTGCTTGGACTGGAATATTACGATGGACATAGTCTGAATTTCTACAAGACATTCAATTCGTCGATGCAGCGCGTGCTCAAAAACTTTACGACTCGTGGTGGTGCTCTCATGGTTAGCGGTGCCTATATCGGACGCGACAACATGAACAGCAGCGACAACAAGTTCCTTGCTAACACGCTGAAATGCGAATATGCCGGACGTAACATGATTTCCGCCGATTATCTGAACGGCATGGGTACCACCATACCCTATTGGAGACAGTTGAACGAAGAGCATTATGCAGCCACTTCGTCTGACATTCTGCAACCTGTCAAGCCAGCCTACACCGCCTTGCAATATGCTGACGGCTATGGTGCCGGTGTTGCATACCAAGGCAGCGACTACCATTCCTTCGTCATGGGCATTCCCTTCGAGTGCATCAAGGGCGAACAGAAACGTGCTGCCATTATGAACGGAATACTTAACTTTCTATTAAAATAAAACTACAAACTATGTACAAGATTCAAACTAACTCAAGCGGTACGCGTAGTATCGACATCAGCGAAGATCACCTGCAAACCATTGAAGACTATCAGCTCTTCCGTGACTTGATTGACTCCAATGGGTATGTTGACGAGCAAGTGCTCGACAAACTCAAACTGAATATCCGCTCACTATTAGGTTCCGAGGCGGGCAAGGACAAACGGCTGTTGGACTTGTGCCTGGACGTCATCTATCATGCTAACATGAAAGCTTTTGGACTGCAACAGTTGGTGTTGTTATTTATCAACTGGAAAAACCGCGGAAGCAACGACCTGGGCATGACAACCCGCGCACTACAAGGAACACCGTTTAATTAGAGGTGAGAGGTAAGAGATTAGACCATGGAGTATAGGCTGACAGATTTTCTGCCAACAACAAAGAAGGAACTCGAGTTGCGTGGCTGGGAAGAGGTGGACATCATCCTCTTCTCGGCAGACGCATATATTGACCATCCATCCTTCGGCGCAGCAGTCATCGGGCGCACCTTAGAGGCAGCGGGCTATCGCGTGGCCATCGTGCCACAACCCGACTGGCATGGTGACTACCGTGATTTCAAGAAACTGGGACGCCCACGACTCTTCTTTGGCATTGCTCCTGGTTGCATGGACTCGATGGTCAACAAATACACGGCCAACCGTCGTCTTCGCTCTGAGGATGCCTATAGTCCCGACGGGCGCCACGACATGCGTCCGGAGTATCCCACCATCGTTTATTCCAAAATCCTACGCGAACTGTATCCTGACGTTCCCATCATTTTGGGCGGCATTGAGGCATCACTCCGCCGACTGACGCACTACGACTACTGGCAAGACAAGTTACGTCCCAGCATCCTTTGTGATGCACAGGCCGACCTCATCATCTACGGCATGGGCGAGAAGCCTATCATCGAACTGGCCAACCGGCTAGCGGTTGTCGGCAGTTCCATTGCGAATATTCCTCACGACATTCCCCAGACAGTCTACCTGACTGACAGCATCTCGCCTAGCGATGATGACATCGTGTTGCACAGCTACGAGGAATGCCTGCGCGACAAACGGTCGCAAGCCGAGAATTTCAGACACATCGAGGAGCAGTCCAACATGATACACGCCCACCGATTACTGCAACAGACAGGACGACAAACGGTGGTTGTCAACCCACCTTATCCACCGATGACAACTGCAGAACTCGATGCCTCGTTTGACTTGCCATATACTCGTTTGCCACATCCCAAATACAAAGGCAAGCGTATTCCGGCCTACGAGATGATCAAACATTCGGTCAACATCCACAGAGGTTGTTTTGGCGGCTGTGCTTTCTGCACTATTTCTGCCCACCAGGGCAAATTCATCTCCTGCCGTTCCAAGGAGAGTATTCTCAAGGAGGTCAAGCAGGTGGTACAGATGGATGACTTCAAAGGCTATCTTTCCGACCTCGGCGGACCTTCAGCTAATATGTACGGTATGCACGGACGCAACTTGAACATCTGTGAGAAATGCAAGCGTCCCAGCTGTATCCAACCACAGATATGTCCCAACCTGAATACCGACCACAGTAAATTGCTAGACATCTATCATGCCGTTGACGCACTGCCCGAGGTTAAGAAAAGTTTTATCGGCAGCGGTGTACGATACGACCTGCTTCTATATCGCAGCAAAGACGAGACTGCCAACAAGGCAGCAACAGCCTATACGCGTGAATTAATTACCAAACACGTCAGCGGAAGACTAAAAGTGGCTCCAGAACATACCAGCGACCGTGTGCTCCATCTGATGCGCAAGCCGTCGTTCCAGCAGTTCTACGAGTTCAAGCGCATATTCGACCGTATCAACCGTGAGGAGGGACTGCACCAGCAAATTATTCCGTACTTCATCTCCAGCCACCCAGGATGCACAGAGGCAGACATGGCAGAACTGGCCGCCCTCACACGCAAGATGGGCTATCGACTGGAACAAGTACAGGACTTCACACCCACCCCAATGACCGTCTCTACCGAGATGTTCTATACAGGCTACGACCCCTATACCCTCGAACCCGTTTATACGGCTCACACACAACAGGAGAAACTAGCTCAGCGCGACTATTTCTTCTGGTACAAAGACAGCAAGAATGGAAATCATCGAGCAAAACCTCGTACCCAAGAACCCAAAGAAGAAAAGCGAGGACGGAATCGTCGTCACAAATGACTTCGTCGCCGCCATTGACGGCAGCACTTCGAAGACCAACTATCGGCATAGCCTGTTGCGCTCCAACGGCCGCTATGCCATGCAACTCACTGCCCGCTATATCAGCCACATGCCCAAGACCACCACGTGCGAGCAATTTTTGACGGGTGTAACGGCCTATATCCGCAAGCACTACAAGAAATCCATGCTCCAACGGCTTACCGACCATCCCGAAGACCGGCTTACCTGCTCGGCTATCATCTTCAGCCGCATCTGTCGAGAGATTTGGATGGTAGGCGACTGTCAATGTCTTGTCGGTGGCGAATATTACGACAACCCCAAGCCCTACGAGGCCCAACTGGCTGCCCTGCGCGCTGAGGAAGCCAAACGACAACTAGCAGAAGGCAAGACCATCGACGAACTGCTGCGCAACGACACAGCGCGCCAGGTAATTATTGCCCAGATGATTGACACCATGCGCCAACAGAACGTAACCTACAGCGTCATCGACGGCTTCCACATTCCTCGCGAGCACGTCCGCATCATCACCCTCGACTTCCGTCCCTGGCAAATTGTGTTAGCCTCCGACGGATACCCTTTCCTTTGCCCCACACTGGCAGAAAGCGAACAACGACTCCAGCATCAACGCGCCACTGATCCGCTGAACATCAGTCCCGAATTCCAAGCCACCAAAGCTTTCCACCCCGACTTCAACTCCTTCGACGACCGCACCTATATTCGTCTAGATGTGTAGTGTAAAAAAAATAAATCCCAATTTATTTTGGATTTAGCTTGCTAATTTGTACCTTTGCACGTAAATTAAAAAAACGTTAGTATTGATAGAGAAGCATATTGTTTTAGAGGACATCGACCCTGTGATGTTCTACGGCATAGGAAACCAGCACCTGCAGATGATGCGGGCATTATATCCGAAACTGCGCATCGTTGCTCGTGACAATGTCATCCGTGTGTTGGGTGACGAGGAACAGATGGCTTCGTTCGAAGAGGCGACTGAACGCATGCGCCAACATGTTCTGCGGTTTAACGCACTGCGCGAAGAGGACATCCTAGACATCGTGAAAGGGCATCGCACCAAGGACGAGGTACCAGAAGGAGTGGTCTGCTACTCCATGTCTGGACGCGCCATCAAGGCCCGTTCAGAGAACCAACAGCGACTGATTGACGCCTATGCGGAAAACGATATGGTATTTGCCGTAGGACCCGCAGGAACGGGCAAGACATACCTGTCGATAGCACTGGCCGTGAAGGCTCTGAAAGAGAAGACCGCCAAGCGCATTATCCTGTCGAGACCGGCTGTAGAGGCAGGCGAGAAACTGGGATTCCTGCCCGGCGATATGAAGGACAAGATAGACCCGTACTTGCAACCGCTATACGACGCTTTGGAGGATATGCTTCCACAGGTAAAGTTACAGGACATGATGGACAAGCACGTGATTCAGATAGCCCCGCTGGCCTTCATGCGCGGACGCACACTAAGTGACGCGGTGGTTATCCTGGACGAGGCACAAAACACGACTCCCCAGCAAATCAGGATGTTCCTGACGCGCATGGGTTGGAACACGAAGATGATCATCACGGGCGACATGACGCAGATAGACCTGCCTCGCACGCAGAAATCGGGACTGGTGGAAGCCCTGCAGATACTCAGCGGTGTGGAAGGCATCGGTATAGTAGAGCTGAACCGCAAGGACATCGTGCGCCACAAACTGGTGACTCGCATCGTCAACGCATATGAGAAATTTGACAAAAACAACAATAGCAATGAAAGCATTAACAAAGACTGAGTTCCATTTCAATGGACAGAAAAGCGTGTATCACGGAAAGGTACGCGACGTGTACAATATCAACGACGACCTGATGGTCATGGTGGCTACCGACCGCATTTCAGCCTTCGACGTCATCCTACCGAAGGGTATTCCCTACAAAGGACAGGTACTGAACCAGATTGCCGCCAAGTTCCTCGATGCTACCAGCGACATCTGCCCGAACTGGAAACTGGCTACTCCTGACCCTATGGTGACCGTTGGCCTGAAGTGCGAGGGATTCCGCGTGGAGATGATTATCCGCTCCATCCTGACAGGTTCTGCCTGGCGCGAGTACAAGAACGGATGCCGTGAACTCTGTGGAGTCAAGTTGCCCGATGGCATGAAAGAGAACGAGCGCTTCCCCGAGCCCATCATCACGCCAACCACAAAGGCTGACGAGGGTCACGACATGAACATCTCGCGCGAGGAGATTATCGCCCAAGGCATCGTGTCGGAAGAGGACTACAAAGTGATGGAGGAATACACCCGTAAGCTGTTCGCACGCGGTCAGATGATTGCCGAGAAGCAAGGACTGATTCTCGTAGACACTAAATATGAGTTCGGCAAGCGCGATGGCAAGGTATACCTCATCGACGAGATTCACACCCCAGACTCCAGCCGCTACTTCTATGCTGACGGCTACGAGGAGAAGTTAGCCAAGGGCGAGCCCCAGAAACAGCTTTCCAAAGAATTCGTTCGCCAATGGCTCATCGAGCACAACTTCATGAACGAACCCGGACAGGTAATGCCCGAGATTACCGACGAATATGCGATGAGTGTCAGCGACCGCTATATCGAGCTTTATGAGCACATCATCGGCGAGCGCTTTGAGAAAGCTGCCGACAGCGACGATATCGCCAAACGCATTGAAGAGAATGTCAACTCATATTTGAAATCAAGAGGCTTCTAAACATGTCCTACCGACAAGAGACGATAAAGCCCTATCATGAGGGTGACAAGGCAGCGCAGGTGGAGCAGATGTTCGACAACATCGCTCCCGCCTACGACACGCTGAACCATCGTCTCTCATGGAACATTGACAGAGGATGGCGACGCAAGGCCATCCGACAGTTGGCCCCATTCCACCCGCAGGCAATACTCGACATCGCCACCGGAACAGGAGACTTTGCCATCTTGGCAGCTGAGATGCTGAAGCCACAACGTCTCATCGGTGCCGACATATCAGAGGGTATGATGGAGATAGGACACCACAAGGTTCAGGAAAAAGGCATGCAGCACATCATCTCTTTCGAAAAGGAGGACTGCACCCGACTCTCCTACCCTGAAGCCTCGTTCGACGCTGTCACAGCAGCTTTCGGCATCCGCAACTTTGCCGACCTGGACAAGGGATTGAGCGAGATGTGTCGCGTACTGAAGCCTGGCGGTCATCTGAGCATCGTCGAACTGACCACCCCCGTCTCATTCCCCATGCGCCAACTTTTCCACATCTACGCTCATACGGTGCTACCTGTCTATGGACGACTTATCTCGAAAGACCAAAGCGCCTACTCCTACCTGACCAAGACCATCGAGGCTTTTCCGCAAGGCGAGCGGATGGTTGAGATACTACAGAAAGCCGGTTTCTCGGAAGCCTCTTTCAAACGACTCACCTTTGGTATCTGCACCATGTATTTTGCAACCAAATAATCAACTAAATAGACAAGCATTATGGATAAGTACGGATTGATAGGCTACCCGCTCGGGCATTCGTTCTCAGTAAGCTACTTCAACCAGAAGTTCGAGGACGAAGACATTGACGCAGTGTATGAGAACTTTGAGATTCCCACCATTGATTCCCTGGAAGAGGTGCTCGGTTCAAACCCTAACCTGCGTGGACTGAACGTCACCATCCCTTATAAAGAAAAGGTGATGCAGTATCTCGACACGATATCGCCCGAGGCGCGCGCCATCGGAGCCGTCAACGTGATTCGCGTCATTCACGACGGCAACAATATCAAACTGAAGGGCTACAACAGCGATGTCATCGGATTTACCAAGAGCATTGCTCCCATGCTTGACAAGAAATGGCACAAAAAAGCACTTATCCTTGGTACCGGCGGCGCATCGAAAGCCATTGACTACGGACTTCGTAACCTCGGACTGGAAACGGTATTCGTGAGCCGTTACGAGCGTCCGGGAACCATTCAGTATGAGCGAATAACGCCTGAGGATGTAGAGGAATACAACGTCATTATCAACTGCACACCCTTGGGTATGTACCCCAAGACGGAGGAGTGTCCCTTACTGCCCTACGAGGCAATGGACTCGCATACCATCCTCTACGACCTGATATACAATCCCGACGAGACGCTGTTCATGAAGCGAGGTGCCCAATATGGCGCACAGGTGAAGAACGGACTGGAAATGTTGCTTCTGCAAGCCTTTGCCTCGTGGGAGTTCTGGCATGAGAAATAATCAGATGGGAACCTATAGAGACCATATCAACACGTTGACGCTTCAGTACAATGAGGCGATTCGCGCCTTGGAGGACTCCTTCCGACAAGAGAAGAGCCTACTCACATGGATGGAGTCGTCTAACGGCTTGCGCTATCAGTATTCCCAGCGTTACGATACGCTGTTGCACGAATACCTGGACAAGCGCCGCCAATTGTCGCGTTCATACAAGCTGACACACCCGGAATGGGCCACACGTCGCAAGTGGCTAGGTTGGCTGTTCTATATCGGCATCTTGTCTGCTATGATTTGTTGTGGAACGGTAGTACCCTACAACGAGGAAAACGCATCGTCTGCAACAACCAGTTCCGTACTTAACGACAATGCCGCCGAGGTCACTTACTGGAATGCCGACAACATTCCCATTCCTTATCTGCAGGACTCTACGCAATACGTATCTAATCCAGACCATGTACTGCAGCAGCCGACCGTCGACCGCATGAACATCACGCTAAAAAAGCTCGAGAACGAGTTGAAGATACAATCGGTAGTCGTGGTGGTGAACCACATATCGAACGATGATCCCTTCCGTATGGCACAAGACATCGGCAACCACTATGGCGTGGGCTTTCAGGATATGGGACTCGTCATCGTTTGCGGCTACGAAGACCACAGCCTCAACATTTCGCCAGGCAAGAAGTTGGAAGCCGACTTGACAGATGCAGAATGTCACCGGCTGGAACAGCAATATGCTGTACCGGCCATGCGCGCCAACATGCCTGACTCAGCCATGATTTACCTGACGGAGGCCGTCTATGCCACACTACAAAAGAAGGAATTGCCCCAAATGTCGAAACTCATAAGCGACGAAGAGTCTGACAGCGAGATGGCAGAAGCCATCGGTCTGACATTCCTCTTCATCATCGTCTGGTGCATTTTCTATCTGGCTCTGAACCGCAAATACGAATGGCTGGCCACACTGGGTGCCGTATCGCTTTTATCCAACCCCTTCTACGTCAGCACGGGAAGTCATTCCGGCGGGGGCTTCGGAGGCGGCTTCGGCGGAGGCTTCGGAGGCGGTGGAGGCGGTTTCAGCGGTGGAGGCGGAGGCTCATTCGGCGGAGGCTCCTTTGGCGGAGGAGGTGCCACTTCCCGCTGGTAACCCATAAGTCCCATAAGACCCATAAGACCCATAATAATAAAAATATAACGATTATGAAATTGAACAAAACCCTTATCGCAGTTATCGCAGCCGTCGTCATCATTGGAGGATGGGCAGCAAGTGCTTACAACTCAATGGTACAGGTGCAGGAGACCACTACCACCGCACTGGCTAACGTACAGTCTACCTACCAGCGCCGTGCCGACCTCATCCCCAATCTGGTGGAAACCGTCAAGGGCTATGCCGCTCACGAAAAGCAGACACTGGAGGATGTCGTTGCTGCACGTTCGAAGGCTACATCCATCAACCTCGACCCGTCGAACATGACACCCGAGAAGTTAAAAGAGTTCCAGCAAGCACAGGGTGAGTTGGGCAGTGCTCTCGGCCGTCTGATTGCTATCCAAGAGAACTATCCCGACCTCAAGGCCAACGAAAACTTCCGCGACCTGCAGGTACAGTTGGAAGGTACCGAAAACCGCATCAACGAGGCTCGCAACAAGTATAACGAGACCGTTCAGCAGTATAATGTCGTTATCCGTTCGTTCCCCAAGAACATCCTCGCCGGCATGTTCGGATTCCAGCAGATGACCAAGTTCGAGGCTGAAGCCGGTGCCGAGAAAGCCCCTCAAGTGAAATTCTAGTTGACAGTTGAGAGTTGACAGTTGACAGTTATGACAAGCAATAGTATAATAGGTGAAAAGAGTATGGTTTATGCCATCAGAATCGTAAACCTATACAAATACTTGGTGCTGCAGAAGAATGAACATGTCCTGTCAAAACAACTGTTAAGGAGTGGAACAAGTATCGGAGCCAATACCAGAGAAAGTAAAAACGCGCAAAGCCGAAAAGACTTTCTCACCAAATTGAGCATTGCACTCAAAGAAGCTGATGAAACAGAATATTGGCTTGAACTCTTATACAAGACGGGATATCTTGATGAAAATCAGTATCAGTCTATACAAAATGACACAAGTGAATTAATTAAAATATTAACATCAATAATAAAGAAGTTGAAGTCTGACACCTAACTGTCAACTGTCAACTGTCAACTGTCAACTATGAGTAGATATATGCAACGTGGCGTGAGCGCCGCCAAAGAAGACGTACATAACGCCATCAAGAACATCGACAAGGGTATCTTCCCACAGGCCTTCTGTAAGATTATCCCCGACATCCTGGGTGGTGATCCAGAGTATTGCAACATCATGCATGCGGACGGTGCCGGCACCAAGTCGAGCCTCGCCTACATGTACTGGAAAGAAACAGGCGACCTCTCCGTATGGAAGGGTATTGCTCAGGATGCAATCGTCATGAATACCGATGACCTGCTTTGTGTGGGTGCTGTCGATAACATCCTTGTTTCGAGTACCATCGGGCGCAATAAGATGCTCGTTCCCGGTGAGGTTATCTCGGCCATCATCAACGGTACCGACGAACTGTTGGCTGAGCTCCGTGAGATGGGCATCGGCATTTATCCCACAGGGGGCGAAACAGCTGATGTGGGCGACCTCGTGCGCACCATCATCGTCGACTCTACCGTCACCTGTCGCATGAAACGTGCTGATGTTATCGACAATGCCAACATCCGCCCTGGTGACGTCATCGTAGGTCTGTCCAGCACAGGACAAGCCACCTATGAACATCGTTACAATGGCGGCATGGGTAGCAACGGACTGACCAGTGCCCGCCACGATGTCTTTGCCAAGTATCTGGCAGAGAAGTTCCCTGAGAGCTACGACCACGCAGTACCCGACGACTTGGTGTACAGCGGCAAATATAAGCTGACCGATGCTGTTGAGGGTTCACCCGTCAATGCAGGACAGTTGGTATTATCGCCCACAAGAACCTATGCACCGGTGATTAAGAAGCTGCTCGACGAGCTGCGCCCCGAGATTCACGGTATGGTGCATTGTACAGGTGGGGCTCAGACCAAGGTGCTACACTTCGTCAGCGATAACTGCCGCGTGGTGAAGGACAATATGTTCCCTGTTCCCCCACTCTTCCGCGCCATTCACGAGTGCTCAGGCACTGACTGGAAGGAGATGTACCAGGTGTTCAACATGGGTCATCGCATGGAGATTTACGTCCGTCCTGAGGTTGCAGAACAGGTCATCAGCATCTCCCGTTCATTCAATATTGACGCCCAGGTGGTTGGTCATATCGAGGAAGGTCCGAAGAGCCTGACCATAAAGAGTGAGTTTGGCACTTTCGACTATTAGGAGATTCTGAACATCTAAGCAGAAGGACGCCCAAACACGTAAATATTTTCATAAGCCCAAAACGGGCCGTTTTCAGGTGAGTTAACTCGATTGATTGTTTGAGTTAACTCATTTGATTTTTTGAGTTAACTCAAATTACCCCCTGAGCTAACAAGCATTTATACGTGTAAAAAAATGTCATTCAGAAGCAATACTCCGAAAGTAACGAAAATTACTTTCGGAGAAATAAAATTTCTATTCGGAGTAATTATAATTACTTCCGGAGAAGCTCAAGTCAAGAGTCTCTCACCTCTTATCTATGGCATTTCTTTCGCTGTGTCTTTAAGTTTCTCCCAGATTTTCACCATAGCGAACGTATCGAGACAACAATAGCGCCAGTTCGGGGGATGCCCCGAGCCGTCTGTCCGTCTGCCCCAAGTCGTCCAACCATCCGCCTCCAGGCCTTATCCCTTTTCACCCAGTTCCTTTCCCCTATTGACTCAACACACTCTCCTTTTTTACCCGAGTCATTTCACGCTTTGTCCCTATTTAGGGAAATAGGTACCTTTGCAATCCCTAATGGGAACAAATGCGGAAGTTACCAATAACGGGATTCAAGATACTCAATAAGTTCAGGATACAAGTCCTTTACAGGCAGTAGAAAATCTGAAGGATCTATTATCTTATAGCCGTTGATGAATTCTTGCTTCAGGGAAAAGCCAAACTTTTCTGCATCAACTTTCATCTCCGTATTTTCTTTAGGGACGATAACGATATGACAGAATTTATTTGCAATATCGGGATGTTTCTCGATAATTTTTTCCATGAGAAGTGTCTGTCGGGCTAACTCATAATATGGATCCTGATGGTAGAGGGACAGCCATAAAGGAAGACGTGAATCTACTGAGACCAAATTTTCATATCGGTGATAGCTCGGAGCGTCTTTTTTTTCGTAGGCCTCTGTGTATTTCCATTCAATAGGAACTAGCCATTTTTCAGAATCTTTTTGTGCATAAACAAGGGCATCGACAGAAGTGCATTTCTCGCCACGTGTTTCATGTCTTTCATTTAATAGCCGCTTGTTATCAAACACGAACTCAAACGATATTAAGGTATTGTCTTCAATAAATGAAGGAAGAATCTCGTCGAAGGTGATACCCGTAGCATTTCTAAGGATAGCTTTAATGGCCTCTTCATCGTTTCTTATCATAAATAAATGATTAAAGCAGCACACTTGTGAGGACAGGGTATGCGCGGAAACTTCTTTATTACTCTCACCTGCCATGTGCCACCAACTAATATGCGCTTTGTTTACATATTGAATAACATCTTCACGAATAGGTTCATACAAGTTTTTCTCCCTATCTTCGCCTCTCAATACCACTCGGCTCTCTGCTTGCTTTATACGACCATCAATTTCTTTCCAGGACGCAAGGCCTCTATTCATTGCACCAGAGAAGATTTCTGCCCCCTGTTCTATTAACTGAACCTGTCTTTCTCCTTGCTTCTTCTTATAGGTTGTATTCTTCATTTGTCTATTCAATTATTTTTTTAACGTAGTTTGATTCATCAAGGATATCAGATATTTCCAGTTTTGGCAATGTTGCTTCTGAAAAGAGAAACACGGGCTTGAATGACTTGTCATCTCCGACAATAGTATAATATCCTTTTTCAGCTGCTTTTTTCGAGTATTTGGATGCTTTCCAATCACCATTTGGTTTTGTAAACAGGTATCCCGCCATAGTCTCCATCGGTAATGTGTCTCGACCCGCTTCCTTGTTATTGTTCAAAGTGACAAAGTAGTATTCTGGAATCTTTGCGAAATCGCCTATTTCTACGTTATGTAAAGATTCGGGAACCTCAACTCCAAGTTTAACCAGAGCATTTAGTATACTTATCAATTCTGGTTTGAGAATTTCAAACGAGTTATCCTTATGGAATTTATAATAGTCTTTAATATGTTCTGTGATACCGCTATTACCACCAATAGCATGACTACCATATTTTAATTCTATAAGTGCAACTCGGAATGGTTTTATCTTGCTAATTGCAATAATATCGAACCGCCAATCTTCAGCATGTTCTCTACCTTTAAACGACTTCGTATATTCCACGTCTACGCAAAACCATTTAGAGGAAGAATTATTGTTGTTGTCAATGAAAAGTCTTTGCTGAGCTTGTTTTTCCTGTTTATTCCTTGCACAGCTTTTTTCCTTTATCTTGTCAAAATAGCGTACTATCTCATCTTCTTTCAAACGGCATTTCTCTCCATCTGTATAATATCGGTCTATTTTGCAGATATTGGGATTACTAACCTCAATCTTTGCTATGTTATCCAAATTATAATACATGTTTATAAAGCCGTCACGCACTCCTATTAAGACCTCCTCCTTATGCTTAAAATAGATGTCTTTATAAAATCTGCTCTTTTTAAACGAATCAGCAAAAGTATCGTCTATTGACGTACCTCTAAACGAATCTCTCTCCTTCATATATTTATTGTAAAATAGTTATAGTTCTTTCTACGTCTCTCTTCGTTATCCCAAACTGCGGATTAGTCTGCACAAAGTGTTGTTGCTGCTCAGGCAGCATTCCGCTTTCATCATCAATGATGACATAATGACTTACCTGTTTTCCATGATTTGTAAGCCACTCCTTGATTTCCATGCCTTTGATTGGCAGTAGTTCCATATCATCAAGATTGGCATTGAGCAGGAACTCATCGCTGATAGTGTTAGGAGTTGTGTCGATTATCTTTCCTGGAAGCTTTCTGGATTCCCACAAATCCAACAAATTTGCCAGACCTATGCTTTTCCATGACGAAGAGATAACAATCTCGGCTTCTGTCTCTGTTAAGATAGTGGCTAAATTTGCAACAGCCTCAGGATCGAAGGCATATCCGAACCTGTCAATTGGCGCAATACCATTCATTTGGCAATGCCAATGCTGACGTTCCGTATTGAGCACCCCATCTATGTCCAAGAATAAAATCTTTCTCATGCAGACAATTCTTGTTTGAAATATTCTGTCAAATAGTCATCAATGACCGCCTCAGACAAATTTGTCTGCCAATCCACATTAAATATCCCTGTCAAGAGCGATAATACAGCTCCGTAGTCTTCTATCGAATCCAATTCGTATGCCTCAAAGTTATCCACCACGTCTTTAAGTTCTGAGACGAGATACTGTTTCTGCTGCACAGACAATTTTACTTCTTCCATATATATACTAAGTTGATTACACAATATATAATCGTAAGTTTTGGACGAAATCTATACAGGATTTTTAATATATTAACTACTAGGGGGCTCTTTTAACCAATTATAACACCATGCGTTCAATCATTCGATAGAAGCCAGAGTAATCTCGTCGAGGGTGAGCCGTAATCTCGTTTTAAGTATAATAGGTTCCTGGATACTGTCATTCGTCTGAATGGATTTGCAATTACAACTCCTAATACTTACATTTGCAACTATTAATACTTACAATTGCGGAGATTAATACTTACAATTGCTACCATTAATAGTAACAAATGAGGGGATTGCCACTTCGTGGCGAAGGTACTCTCGTTCGAGAAAGCTCAAAATTCTTTTGGTTTTCTGCTCACTTAATCGAACTCTGCCACTTCGTGGCGAAGGTACTCTCGTTCGGAAAATTGCAAATAAATTTGCATTTTCACTCACTTATTCGTACCTTTGTACCCGATATGGAGAATAATAGTATTTTGCAGAAACTGGACGGACTGGAAGCTCGCTTCGAGGAGGTGTCAACGCTGATTACCGACCCTGATGTGATTGGCGACCAGAACCGATTTGTGAAACTGACCAAGGAGTATAAGGACTTGGGCGACATCATGGATGCCCGCAAGCGATACATCGCCTGTCTGAACAGCATCCGCGAGGCCAAGGACATCCTCGCCAACGAGACGGACCCCGAAATGAAGGAAATGGCTCGTGAGGAATTGGCTGAGAACGAGGCCTTGCAACCCAAGCTGGAAGAGGAAATCAAGATTGCCCTTATCCCTAAGGATCCTGAGGATGCCAAGAACGTACAGATGGAAATCCGTGCAGGAACGGGTGGTGACGAGGCTTGTCTCTTCGCTGGCGACCTCTTCAAGATGTACAAGAGCTTCTGCGATTCGAAGGGTTGGCAACTCTCCATCACCAGCGTCAGTGAGGGTGCTGTGGGTGGCTACAAAGAGATAGACTTTGCCGTCTCGGGTGTCGATGTCTATGGCACGCTGAAATATGAATCGGGCGTTCATCGCGTACAGCGCGTTCCCGCTACAGAGACACAGGGACGTATGCACACCTCTGCCGCTACCGTTGCCGTACTGCCTGAGGCTGACAAGTTTGAGGTACACGTGAACGAAGGTGAGATCAAGTGGGATACCTTCCGCAGTTCGGGTGCCGGTGGACAGAACGTGAACAAGGTGGAATCAGGTGTGCGTCTGCGCTATATGTGGAAGAACCCCAATACGGGTGAGACCGAAGAGATTCTCATCGAGTGTACGGAGACGCGCGACCAGCCCAAGAACAAGGAGCGCGCCCTCTCTCGCCTCTATACCTTTATCTACGATAAGGAGCACCAGAAATATATGGACGATATCGCCAGCCGCCGCAAAAGTCTGGTATCGACGGGCGACCGTTCAGCCAAGATCCGCACCTACAACTTCCCACAAGGCCGCGTAACCGACCATCGTATCGGCTATACCACTCACGACCTGCAGGGCTTCCTCGGAGGCGATATCCAGCCCATGATTGACGCCCTGACCGTGGCTGAGAATGCAGAACGTATGAAAGAAACGGAATTGTAATTCAAACAAATTGAAATATGGGATTTTGGAAAGAAGTTAAAAAAGAATGGACATGGTCTAGCATCAAGAAGCAATGGTCTGACTTCCTGGCAATATTCATTGCCGCAGCAATTGCCGGAGAGTTCCGGGAGCATGGCTTTTGGTCTTATTGGCTAGTATGGTTATTCGTCTTCTTCCTATCAAGATTTATCATAACATTAATAAAGAAAAGCATTTCATGACAAGAACAGAATTAATAGAACAGATTCGCGAGAAACGCTCGTTTCTCTGTGTCGGTCTCGATATCGACCTCAACAAGATACCCCAGTTCATCATCGACGAAGCAAAGGCCAAGGATGGCGAGGACTACGTCTTCCGCGCCCTCTGCGAGTTTAATGCCCTCATCATCGATGCCACAGCCCCCTACTGCGTAGCCTACAAGCCCAACTTAGCTTTCTACGAGGCTTACGGCATGGACGGCATCCTTGCCTTCGAAGCTACCATTTACTATCTGAAAGAAGAATACCCCAACCACTTCATCATTGCAGATGCTAAGCGTGGTGATATCGGCAACACGTCGAAGATGTACGCCAAGACATTCTTTGAGCAGTACGACGTCGACGCACTGACCGTTGCTCCTTACATGGGTGAAGACAGCGTTACCCCCTTCTTGAGTTACGACGACAAGTGGGTTATCCTGTTGGCACTCACGTCGAACAAAGGTTCTCACGATTTCCAACTGACGGAAGACAAGGATGGTGAGCGCCTTTTCGAGAAGGTATTGAAACAAAGTCAGCAATGGGGCAACGATGAGAACATGATGTATGTTGTAGGAGCTACTCAGGGACAGATGTTCGAGGATATCCGCAAGATTGTACCCAACCACTTCCTACTGGTTCCCGGCGTCGGAGCACAGGGCGGTAGTCTTGAAGAAGTCTGCAAATACGGCATGAATAAGGATTGCGGACTGCTTGTCAATTCCTCACGAGGCATTATCTACGCCTCCAATGGTGAAGACTTTGCCAAAGTAGCAGCTCAGAAAGCCCAAGAGTTACAACAACAAATGGATATAGAACTAAAGAAAGCGGGACTTTAACAAATCCCGCTTTTTTCTTCTTATAGGAAGGCTATCCAGTATGCCCGACAAAGGGCATAGATAATCGTCAGTAGAAGAACAGCGATAGGAATATCACAAAGCTTGGATTGATAGTCTACCGGTGTGGCAAAGTGGCGGTGCAAGCGATAGATGGAATAACCCACCAGAGCACCCCACAGCAGACCAACAGTAATGTCTCCGGGATAATGAACACCCAGGTAAAGTCGCGTCCAGCAGTTGATGAGCGAATAGGCTATCATAGCGATGACAAATGCGCGCCGACGCATCAGCAGCGAGAAGAACATGGCGATGGAAAACGTGTTGGCAGCATGAGCGGAGAAGAAGCCATAGTTACCACCACGATAGCCGTCGACGGTATCAATAAGCATTCCAATCTCAGGGTCATGAGTGGGGCGCCAACGGGCTACCGTTGGTTTTACAATCATGTCGTCGACAGCACCTGCAAACAATACGCACAGGCCTGCAGCCCCGACAACCAACAAAATGTCGCGCACAGTATTATTGCTCTTCATCACCACATAGAACAGGGAGATATAAAGCGGTATCCACGTCTTGGCATTTGTCAGCGTCATCACAAGATAGTCAATAAACAGCGACTCGCTGCCATTCAGCATCAACAGCAGATGTTTGTCAAATTGAATCAGTTCCTCCATAGTTTCATGCGCTCTCTAAATAATTTCTATCTGATTGGTTTCCAACCATCCTTCCTTACCATCAGCAACGCGCACCTTCTTCCAATTGCGCATTGAGCCGTCAGTAATATTAACCTTTGTTCCTTCATGCAGGATGAAAAGGTCGGTACCATTCTTAGATGGGGTACTCTTCACGGTAACTGCCGAGTGAATGATAACGGCACCTGTACGGTTCATGATGGCCCGTTTCTGTTGCCAGGCAAACAGATTGCTGGCCAAGAAGAGAACAACAAACAGCAGTCCACCAAAGAAACCGATCTTGCGTAGCCAAACGGCATTGCCAAAGAGATAGGCCAAAGCCAACACGATAGCTATAGCAAGGGCTATCAACGCCATCTGAGCCCAGGCATCAACGCTCTGCAAGTTGACCAGCGAACGGTACCAGGTCACGAAGAACATCTCTGACTCAGGAACAATCTTGTCAATCGTCTTTGAACGAGCCATCTGCAAATTGAAACGAATGTCCTTATCACCGGGTGACAACAACAGGGCGCGTTCGTAGTTGAGGACGGCTTTCGTAAAGTTGTCCATACGATAGTAGCTATTGCCCAGATTGTAATACAGGTCCGGGGAAACACCCTTCTTCAATAACTGTTCATACAACTGAGCAGCCTGCTGATAACGCTCATGGACATAAGCGCTGTCGGCATCGGCCTTAGTCTGTGCATCAACAGCCATCGGCACGAGCATTAACAGCCAAAGGATAGCTGAAATCCTGCTCGAATGACCTTTCTTCATGGTGGTTGCAATTTGTGTGATAGCAGTCATAGCCGCATCATATACTTTATTCATATTTCCCTTTGCATCACCAGGAGCATAGCGCGCGAACTCGCATTCGTCAAGTGCTCCGATGAACTGTTGGATAGTCTCGGCAGGTACACCGCAAACTTCCAACTGTTGACTGATATTCTCACGCGACAACTGCTCGACAGGCATTGAGAGCTTGTCGCCAACATATCCCCAAAGTGCCCGAAGTACTTCATCGTAGAAATCACCCTGTTGCCCATCCTTCATCAATCGAGCAGCCTTCTTCAGTCGCTTAGCAGCCACCTTGTTGGCCTTGCCGGCTCGCTGTTTAACAACATTGGCATTCTCAATAGCACGACGACGGAAGATGACGAACAACGACACAAATCCTAACAATAATACCGCCAATGTCACCCAATATGCCGTTGAGCCAAAGAAATAGTCGCCTATGGCATGTTGACGCGTGCTACCAGTCTTGATATAGTGGATATCACTATTAAGCAATTTCACATCTTCCTGACCATTGAAAGTAGCTACTGTTCCAGAACCATCTCCCTTGGCAACACTTAGATGGAAGGGCTCTGTCTTGACCGTCTTATAAGTATTTGCCTGTGTATCAAAATAGGTATATTCGACGGCAGGAATGTCAAATGCTCCCTGATGGCGCGGAACGGCCAAAAAATCGTAGATAATGGAGCCTTCTAAGCCCTGCGTGGTCAGTTTTGTCTGGTCGGTAACCTTTGCATCGTAGCTGTCAAAATCCTTAGGGAACTTGACAACGGGTTGTTTGAGCAGTTTCATGTTACCAACGCCGTTCACTACTACGCGCAACTTCACAGGATTATTGGCCTTTACTTGCGCATGGTCGAGAGTGGCTGAGATATTAAACTGACCGACACCGCCCGAGAAACCAGTTGGACGCTGAGGAAGCGGGTCAACCTGAATAGAAATGCCGGGAGCTTTGATTTGCTTCTTGACCTCGATATAACCGGAGCCACCATTAAAGAAAGCTTCGAACGGATCAACATTGCGATTCTGCTGTACAACAAGTCCTTCATAGGTGATACTGGGAATTTCCAACTTACCCGTAGCCTGCGGGAACATGACGTACTGTTGCCAGGTCACCGTGCGATACTGGCGTCCGTTAAAAGACTCAACCTTGAAGGTCTTCTCCTGTGGCAACGGGACTTCACGGGTATAAAAACTCTTCAGGTCGGCCATCTTACCGTTAAGTTGCGTCAATCCGACAAGCGTATATACCTTATAGGTAAGCAAAATAGGCTCTTGCTCACGAACGCGTTTTTTCGAGGCTGTCACTTTAATAAACAAGTCGCTGCCGGATATCGCACTGCCTGCCGGACGCACCTCTTCACCTGCTCGACTCTGCTGACGACCTTGCTGACCGTTGCTTTGAGCCTGACCGCTAACCTTGATGTGTATCTCGTTACTATGAATGGTTTTACTACCCACCTGAGCCTGTGCTGCAGGTATGGTGAACGAACCATTTTTAGTGGCCGAGAGGATATAGGTGTAAGTTACCGATGACGAACTGGACATATGACCATTGACCAGTTGATAACTTGACTGGGTTGACGTACTAGGTCCCATCAACACATCGAATGCATCAGGGATGTTGCCTGCACGGAAACCTTTCACATCATCCGTATTCACGGTATAAGAGAGGCGAAACTGTTCACCTATGGCCACTTGGGACGGGGCACGTCCAGTCAACTGCTGCGCCCTTGCCTGACTAACGAATAGTGAAAGTTGAATAGTGAACACCACTATCCATACTGCTCCATATTTAACTTTATCGTAACTCATAGTTGTATTTCCTTCACTTACCAGTTCTTTTCCAGCCGACGACGGTTAGGCTGCTGCTGTGCTTTCTTCATGCGTTCCTGCGTCTGCTTCTCCTCCTGAATGGCAGCATTCAACATCTGTTCAGCATTCTCACGACTCATCTGTTGCTTCTGCTGTTGTTGCTGGTCCTGTTTCTGCTCTTTTTTGTCTTGCTGCTTTTGCTGATCCTGCTTGTCTTTCTGGTCTTTTTTATCTTTATTGTCCTTGTTATCTTTATTTTGCTGATTTTGCTGATTCTGTTGCTGTTGTTGCTGACGCTTGCAAAGTTCCAGATTATACCGAGTCTCATCATCTGTGGGGTTGTTACGTAACGCTTCTTTGTAAGCCTCGATAGCCTGTGCATACTGTTTCTGTCCCTGACAAATCACACCGATGTTATGATATGACTGCGCCTTTCGCATCGCATTGGTTTCCTGCTTTGCTGCATTCTCAAACTGCACAACGGCTGCAGAGTCCTTGCGTTGTCCCAACAGAGCATTTCCCAGGTTATAGTGAGCCTGAGCATTTCGTGGATTTTTCTCCACAGCCTTGCGATAGGAAACTTCTGCCTCAGCATAGTTACCTGCACGGAACTGCTTGTTACCCTGACGCACCAACAGCCTGTCACCTTGAGCCTGGACACCTGTAGCAACTAGCAGGAAAAGCACTGCAACAACAGCCTTCTTGTTACGTTTGAAGAGTGACACATTCTTAAGCATCGGGTTCTTGATGTCGAGGATGCAGACCTCGATAATGAGCAATAGGAGCACTATAATGCACACCGCTTGAAATTGTTCGTCATAGTCACTATAGATAGTGCTCTCTATTTCTTTCTTTGCTAACTTGTCTAACTCATGGTCTAACTGGTCCTGCGCATTACTGTTGTTCTCAACATGGATATATGCCCCACCGCCAGCCTGGGCTATCTGTCGACACATCTCCTCATTCAGTCCGGTCATCACAGTTTGACCCATATTGTCCTTCATGTAGTCACCATTTCCTGTAGGGATTGGTGCACCTTTCGGAGAACCGACACCCAGCACATAGACACGCATCCCCTTGTTCTGTGCTTCTTTTGCTGCCTCCAGCGCTCCACCTTCGTGGTCTTCACCATCGGTAATAACAATGATAGCCTTACCGACTCCTTCCTGTTGTGTAAAGCTGTTGGTTGACATCGTAATAGCTTTGGCTATATCAGTTCCCTGTGTGGCAATCATCGATGGTGTGATACTTGACAAGAACATCTTGGCTGATACATAGTCGCTAGTGATGGGCAATTGGATAAAGGCATCGCCAGCAAAGACGATAAGTCCAATCTTGTCGTTGGTGAAATGGTCAACCAGATTCTCAACCATCATCTTCGAACGGTCCAAACGACTTGGTGTGACGTCCTCTGCCAACATCGAGTTACTGATATCCATTGCAATGATGGTCTCTATACCAGTACGTTTCTCACGATTGATTTTCGTACCAAACTGCGGACGGGCAATCATCAAAATGATCAATGCAAGTGCTGTCAGCAGCAACACAAACTTGACTAGCGGACGAAAACGTGAAACATCAGGCATTAACTGGCGTACCAAATCTCGATCGCCGAATTTGCGCAGACGTTTCTTCTGTCGGCTGACCATCCACAAACGAATGACAGCCAACAGGGGTATCAGCACCAAAGCGTATAAGTATATAGGATCTTCAAATCGAAACATCTTCTTTCAATCTATTATGGTAGTTTTCTGAATACGGTAATGCGCAGCAACATCTCCAGCAACAACAGAATGGCTGCTGCCAAGGCATAGGGCTGGTAGGCCTCATAGCGTTTGCTGAACTTCTTGACATTAAGTTTTGATTTCTCCAACTTGTCTATCTCCTTGTATATTTGCTGCAATTCACGATTATTGGTGGCGCGGTAGAAATCGCCATCTGTAGCAGCTGCAATCTCACTCAGCGTCTTCGTATCAATCTCTACAGGTACATTGATATATTGTATGCCTCCAGCCACAGACATGGGATAAGGAGCCACTTTGTTAGTTCCCACACCAATCGTATAGACACGAATACCGAAACTCTTGGCAATCTCAGCAGCTGTCATAGGCGACAAGTCACCACGATTGTTACTACCATCAGTCAGGAGAATGACAACCTTACTCTTGGCTTTCGAGTCCTTCAATCGACTGACAGCATTAGCCAGTCCCATACCAATAGCCGTTCCGTCTTCTATCAGTCCACGTTGGGCGATATCCGTACGAACATTCTGCAAAAGATTAAGAAGCGATGCATGATCGGTAGTCATCGGACATTGAGTGAAGGCCTCACCAGCAAAGATACTCAGCCCAATGTTGTCATTCGGGCGACCGATGATGAAATCGGCGGCGACCTGCTTAGCAGCTTCCATACGGTTGGGCTTCAGGTCTTCTGCAAGCATTGATGTCGACACGTCCATTGCCAGCATGATGTCGATACCTTCCATGGTTTTGTTCTTCCATGAATTCTGTGTCTGTGGACGCGCCAACACAAGTACCAGCAAGACGAACACCGCTAACCGCAGCAACAACTGAAGTGGCATGAGACGTACCTTCCACGAGCGTGGCGCAAAACGGTATGCATATGTGTCACTCATGCGCATCGTCGGCTCGCTCTTTTTCCTGTACATCAGATACCATATTAAATAAGGTATGATGAGCAGTAGCAGCAACAGATATTCTTTATTGGCAAATTCCATGTTTTTCTCTTTAGTTCAACAGTTGGTAAACACTATAGACAACCAGACAAAACAGCAATATCGAAATGGTGCAAACTGTCCAGATAATGCATTTCAGAACACGCCGGGTTTTCTGAGACCGCTGGTCTTCCGCTGACAACTGCGGCTTAATGACTTCCTCGGTAGGTTGGTTTTCCTGCTTCGTCTGGTTGATGAAATCAATAGCATTAACCAAATTAGCGTCATTCTCATTAATCATAGTCGAATACTTGGCAAATTTTACCAAGTCTGCCGTCATAAAGAGGCGACGCAACTCATCCAAACTCTGTTGGTCACCCGAGGAGGTGAGTCGAGCGATAATCTCGGAACTGGTCATCTCCATAGCAGAGAAGCCGTAACGTTCCTCAATATACTTACGTAGTGTATCAGTCAATTTTGTGTAGTATTCCTTCTGGTCTTCGGATGCAACCATCTTGTCTGCCTTTATTTGTTCTATCTCTTTCATCGCTTTCTGATGAGGCAGCAGACGCTTCACTATTTTAATCCGCGCAATAATAGGTTTGTTGTCACGGAGACGGAGATACAGATAATAGGCGACAGCCCATAGTACGAGAATCAGAATACTCAACCAGAACGACAGCTTCCAGTCGCTCCATTGGAAGGGATTATCCTGTACGTCCTTGGGACCAAAGAACTTGTCTAGCTTCGTCGTGTCCACCTCGACCTCAACGACTTTGAGAGCCAAGCTCTTGCTCTCGACAGTCTTGCCATTGACCTTCACCTTGAAAGGAGGCAGATAATACAAGTTGCCGTCAAAAGAGGTCAGCGTCAGCAGCAAAGTGCGGTCATCGGTACGCTGGGTGGCGATTACTTCCACACCAGCAACGATTTGCTGACGGGGCTGGAAGGTTGGCATTTCAACCTTAGCGCCCTCCGGAGCCTGCACCGTCACTGTGACTTGCGCCTGCTCGCCAATCATCATTTCTATCGGCTCTATCTTGACTTCAACTCCTGACTGAGCAAAACCCAGTAACGTACAGGCTATCAAGATAATAAATAATAATACTCTTCTCATCAACTTCTACTTTTAAACAGCATCAGCAGTGCCTTAACATAGTCCTCATTAGTGGCTATGCTCACCAGGTCGACATTACTTTTATTCATCGTCTCACGCAAGTGCTGTTGACGATTCTTCCAATACTTTTCATGAGCTTGACGCAAGCTACGACTACTGGTATCAATATACTGCTCATGACCAGTTTCTGCATCAACAACGCGCATTAATCCCACGTCAGGCAATTGCCGAGCCAGCACATCATATACCTGCAGAGCCACCACATCATGCTTGCGATTACATATCTGTAAAGTCTGCAGGAAGTCCTGACGAACATAGAAGTCACTAAGCACGAAAGCCGTGCAGCGGTGCTTGGCTACGCTAGTCAAGAACTCCAAAGCCTGTTTCACATCCGTACGACGTGATTCGGGTTTAAAGTCGAGCATCTCACGGATGATATAGAGAATATGTTTGCGACCTTTCTTGGGGGGAATGTATTTCTCCACATGGTCTGAGAAGAATACAACACCGATCTTATCGTTATTCTGGATAGCCGAGAAGGCAATGGTAGCAGCAATCTCCGTCACCATATCACGCTTCATCTGGCGTTGTGTTCCGAAATCAAGCGAACCGCTGACATCAACTAACAACATCACGGTAAGTTCACGCTCTTCTTCAAATACCTTGACGTAAGGTCGATGAAAACGAGCAGTCACGTTCCAGTCAATGTCGCGTACGTCGTCACCATACTGATACTCGCGCACTTCGGAGAAGGCCATACCCCTACCCTTGAAGGCAGAATGATACTGACCAGCAAAGACGTTCGAGCTCAAACCACGTGCTTTGATCTCTATTTTCCGAACTTTCTTTATGATCTCAGATGTTTCCATCAGGGAACTTCCACCTTATTAATTATTTTGGAAACGATTTCCTCACTGGTCATGTTAGAGGCTTCTGCCTCGTAAGTCAAGCCGATGCGATGTCGCAGCACATCGTGAGCCACAGCACGCACATCTTCAGGAACAACGTATCCACGGCGTTTGATGAAGGCATATGCACGGGCAGCTTTTGCCAAGTTAATAGATGCACGGGGAGAGCCACCGAAGGATATCATATCCTTCATGTCTTTCAGACCATAACGGTCGGGATAGCGAGTAGCAAATACAATGTCTGCAATATATTGTTCTATCTTCTCGTCAATATAGACTTCACGTACTACAGAACGGGCATTTACTATCTCGTCAGCGGTGGTCACGGGTGTCACCTGAGGCAACGAACCAGCAATATTCTCACGAATGATTTTCTTCTCTTCATCAATGGTGGGATAGCCAATGACCACTTTCAGCATGAAACGGTCCATCTGAGCCTCTGGCAGAGGATAGGTACCTTCCTGTTCTATAGGATTCTGTGTTGCCATTACTAAGAACGGATTCGGAAGATTGAAAGTCTCACTTCCAATAGTCACCTGTTTTTCCTGCATGGCTTCAAGCAAGGCGCTCTGAACCTTGGCAGGGGCACGGTTGATTTCGTCTGCCAACACGAAATTAGCAAACACCGGACCTTGCTTTACTTGGAACTTTTCCTCTTTCTGCGAATAAATCATCGTACCTGTTACGTCGGCAGGCAACAGGTCGGGGGTAAACTGAATACGACTGTATGAAGCATCTATCAATTGTGCCAGTGTCTTAATAGCCAGTGTCTTTGCCAAACCGGGAACACCTTCAAGAAGAATGTTACCGTCACTTAGCAAGCCAATGAGCAACGAGTCCACCAGATGCTTCTGTCCTACGATTACGCGATCCATTCCCGTCACCAGATTAGTAACGAATCCACTTTGTTGTTCTATCCGCATATTCAATTCGCGAATGTCAATAGCTTCTGCCATAATATAAATTCTATTTTATACGTTATTTCTTTTTGATTTGCAAAAGTAGTCATTTCCCTTCTGATAATGGACACTTGCATATCTAAATAATATTAAAAAAGTTTCCTAAAACTTACATTTTAAGAAACTTTTGAATATACGCTTCATCGACGGTGTTTTTTCTTGGATTCCAACTTGGGAATCTTGATTATCTGTCCCGTCTTGAGTTTCGGGTTGCGAGGCAAGTCATTATAGACTTCCACATAGCATTCCATGTCTGGTCCTAGATGGGCTCGGCATATGCTATAGAAAGTCTGTCCTTCTGCTATTTTGATTTCTTTTTCAGTTCCAACGATGCGATAAGCACCTAGGCGAACACGCTCATCCTTGGCAGCATAGGGGTCCACCTCTGGTTTAGGCTCTACCATGGATTCTGATTTTTGCTCTACCTTGGGCTCTTCTACAGGAACAGCCTCTACTGGTTCTGCAAGAATAGAATCATTCTGAACAACTACGCTATCGATGGTAACAAGCTTTTCAGCCACCGGTTCCTTCGCAGCAGTCTTTTCCTGTTCTGAGGCCACTTTATACATCGCATAACGATAACCGCCAAAGGCTGAAAGTCCCATCAAAGCCAGTACAACAAGAATGATTAATGGCCATTTCCACCACCGTACTGATTCCTCCTCTTCGTCCACAAACGATTGAAGGATTGGCTCCACTTCTGGTTCAGGTTCGGGTTCAGACTCTGGTTCGGGTTCTGATTCGGATTCCAGTTCAGGTTCGGCAACCGACTTAGAAATAGTCTTGGGTTCAACATCTGTCTCAGGTTTTTGGTCGGTCTCAATTTGGGGGTCCGATTCGGATTGTGAGAACTCAAGTACAGAAGCCTCTACGGGTTGCTCTTCCACTGCAGCCACCTCATCTATTTCCTCATCAGCCTTTACCGGTTCTTCTTCCGCAGCATCGTCATTAAGGTCTTCAAACTCCACACCCTCGTTCAAGACAACGGTTTCAAACTGTGAGAAAGGTTTATTAACCAGTTCTTTCATCACACTATCGGGGGTAAAAGAGACTTTCTCGTGACCTTCTATCACGACACGTTCACCCGTGCGTACACTAATACTCTCACGCGCCTCAACAGAGATAATCTTAAATGTTCCAAGTCCTTTAACCTTAACTTGTCCGTCTTTCTCCAGCCCTTGTAAGATGACTGCAAATACCTCAGAGGCAAACAGACTTGCGTCACGCTGCACAAGTCCACTTTTCCCTGCTAGACTCTTAGCAAGATCTTGTACCGTCAACTTTCCCATTCCTATTGTCCTCCCTTTAATTTATCCTTCCACGTTTGGTTGGGTTTAAAGTTCAACACTAGTTTCGGTGGTACCAGCATACGCTGACCTGTAGACGGATTGACCATGATGCGCTCCATCTTTTTCTTGGTTTCAAACAGTCCAAAGTTTGGAACGAGTACCGAATCGCCTTCCTGGAAAGCGTCACCCATGGCGTCAACCAAGAAGTTGACCATTCGTTGGGCATCTTTCGTCGAATAACCGGTGCGTTCCGCCAGTTCGGCAATAAATTCCTTGTTGTTCATATTCTCGTTGTTGCGTATAAGTCAAATTCTTCTGCATCAGTGATATAGGCATCATAGAAAGCACCTATCTGTAAGTGTTCTTCGGCAGGAATAAGTACCTCAGGGTCTACCTCAGGTGAACAGAATTCTGTGCGTCCAATCCAGTAGTCTCCCTCTTTCCTGTCAATAATGACACGTAAGTTCTTTCCAACCTTCTCACCTTCTATCTCGGCACTGATATTTTGTTGTACGCGCATCAGTTTATCCAGTCGTGACTGCTTCACTTCCGTCGGCACATCATCCTTATAGTGCTGTGCTGAGTAGGTGCCGTCCTCTTCAGAATAGGCAAAAGCACCCATACGTTCAAAGCGAGCCCACTTGGTAAACTCAATCAGTTCGCGAAAATCTTCATCGGTCTCACCAGGGAATCCCACCATGAGCGTTGTACGAATATGGATACCCGGTACTTCCCGTCGCATTCTTCTGATTAAATCGTAGGTTTGCTCCTTTGTTACATGTCGCTGCATGCGTTCCAACATATGGTCGGAGATATGCTGCAAAGCGATGTCAAGATAGTTACACACATTTTTCTTCTCGCGCATAACGCGTAGGAGGTCCCATGGGAAATGAGCTGGATAGGCATAGTGTAGTCTGATCCACTCCACACCTTCTATATCAGCCATCCGCTCTATCAGATCGGCAATATGCTGTTTGCCATCAATGTCTATCCCATAGTATGTCAGTTCCTGTGCGATGACCTGAAACTCTTTCGTTCCCTGACTGACCAAATAACGAACTTCATCTAGAATCTCCTGCATCGGTCTACTCTGATGTTTCCCAGTAATAATGGGAATGGCACAATAGGCGCAATGGCGGTCACACCCCTCGGCTATCTTAAGATAGGCATAGTGGCGTGGCGTGGTAATATGACGATGAAGATGTCCTATTTGATCTTGAACTTGCGAATGATCCAACTCATCTAAAATTCCCCGATAGTTAAACTTCCCATACCATCCGTCAACCTCTGGAATCTCAGTTTCCAAATCTGCCAAATAGCGCTCCGATAAGCATCCCATCACATAGATTCGTTCCAGTCGGCCCTCCTCCTTGGCCTGTACCAGTTCCAAAATAGTATCAATACTCTCCTGCTTGGCATCCTCGATAAATCCACAGGTATTGACAATGGCTATCTCGCCCTGCGGATTCTCCGCATCGTGGGTAACATGATAGCCACGCGATTCGAAGAGACCCATCAAAGTCTCCGAATCAACCAGGTTCTTCGAGCATCCCAGTGTGATGATGTCTATCGTGGGCTTTTTATTCATGCTTAAAAAGTGAATTTACGAACTGACGCTTATTGAAGAGTTGCAGATCTTTCATCCCCTCACCCAATCCGATATATCTCACGGGAACCTTTAGTTGATCTGAAATACCGATAACGACACCACCTTTGGCTGTTCCATCGAGTTTCGTGATAGCCAGACTGGTAATCTGGGTAACGGCGGCAAACTGCTTGGCTTGCTCGAAGGCGTTCTGTCCAGTAGACCCATCAAGGACTAGCATCACCTCGTCTGGAGCTTCTGGCAGCACTTTTTTCATCACGTCCTTGATTTTCTTCAACTCATTCATCAGACCGACTTTGTTGTGCAGACGACCAGCCGTGTCTATCAGCACGACATCGGCACCATTGGCTTTGGCACTCTGCAAAGTGTCGAAGGCTACAGAAGCAGGATCTGAACCCATCTGCTGTTTCACTACTGGCACGCCAACTCGCTCGCCCCAGATGCACAACTGCTCAACGGCAGCAGCGCGGAAAGTGTCAGCAGCACCCAGATAGACTTTCTTTCCGGCCTGCTTAAACTGCCAGGCCAACTTGCCAATAGTAGTGGTTTTTCCAACTCCATTGACTCCTACCACCAAGATGACGTAGGGTTTATGATCGTTGGGCAGTTCCCAATTATCGTTATCGTCCGAATTGTTTTCCGCCAGCAGCGAAGCAATCTCATCGCGCAGGATAGCATTCAATTCACTGGTTGACACGTATTTGTCGCGCGCAACACGCTCTTCAATACGTTCGATGATCTTCAGCGTTGTTTCCACACCGACATCCGACGTGATAAGAACCTCTTCCAGATTATCCAGCACATCGTCATCCACTTTCGACTTACCTGCCACGGCACGCGCTAGTTTGTCGAACACGCTAGTCTTGGTCTTCTCCAGGCCTTTGTCCAACGTTTCCTTTTTTTCCTTATTAAAAAAACCGAAAATACCCATAATATTACAATTTCAGCGCAAAGATACAAAAAAAAGCTGAAACCACCTTCAGTTTCAGCTTTTTCTATCGAGATTTTTTATATTAATTCTTAAAGAAGTCCTTAACAGCCTCGTTAGGAACCATCTGCTCGTCAAAGATGTAAGCACCCGTCTTGGGGCTCTTTACCATCTTGATGACCTTTGTGTAAGCGCGACCATCCTTTGAACCTTCATGGAGGGTAGCGACGGTTTTCTTTGCCATGCTTTATATAGATTATTTAATCTCCTTATGCACAGTCATGCGCTTCAGGATGGGGTTATACTTCTTCAATTCCATTCTCTCAGGTGTGTTCTTACGGTTCTTCGTGGTGATGTAACGGCTTGTTCCGGGGAGTCCACTCTCCTTCATCTCCGTGCATTCCAGAATCACCTGAACTCGGTTACCCTTAGCTTTCTTTCCTGCCATAGTTGTTAGTCTCCTATTACTTTAATGTCCTTCCAATCAACATAACCCTTGGCAACAGCCTGCTTCAGGGCAGCGTCTAGACCTACCTTATTAATCATACGCAGACCAGCAGCACTGATCTTCAACTGAATCCAGCAAGCCTCCTCTACATAGTAAAACTTCTTGCTGAACAGGTTAACGTCAAAGCTGCGCTTTGTGCGATGCTTTGAGTGAGACACATTATTACCAATCTGTGCCTTCTTTCCCGTAATCTGACAAACTTTCGACATTTCTATCTACTTTTTATTTGTTCCTTAATTATAACTTATTCCAAACAGGGTGCAAAGGTACTTATTTTTAATGAGAAACGAGAACCGAGCAATAAGAAAAATCGCAATCTTAACATTTTTTAGCTATCCTTCTTCGTTTTCATTCTCAATTTTGAGGAAATCAAGGAACAATTGCATGACCGTATTCGTTGCTATAGCCAAATTGATGTCACGCCCGTGGTCTTCTTCCACTTTGACAGATACTTGTTTTTCTGGTGTTCCGCAAGCCAGCCATATAGTACCTACGGGGATTTCTTTCGTGCCACCCGTAGGTCCTGCAAAACCGGTTGATGCGATGGCATAGTCTGTATTCAGGGTCCTACATGCTCCCTTTACCATCTGTCGCGCGACTTCCTCGCAAACAGCTGTCTGCTCTTCCAGTACTTGCGGGTCAACATTCAGCAACGACATCTTAATTTCGTCGACATAAGAGATAACACCGCCTTTGAAGTACTTCGAAGCGCCAGGCACAGAGATGATTGCTTCTGCGATACGACCGCCTGTACAACTTTCGGCAGTACCTACCGTCTTTTCCATTTCCCACAGCAGTTGACTGATTTCTCTGCTGATAATTTTACTTTCAAAATCCATATGATTGAATTTTAATTAGACCATTTCTTATTTAAACGTGACTTTTGAGAATGCAGGAGCATCAATCGGACAGAACTCCTGATCCTGGTATTTAAAATAACCCACGATACCAATCATCGCGGCGTTGTCGGTGGTATAACTAAACTTAGGAATATAAACCGTCCATCCGTAGCGTTTTGCATGGTCGTGGAAAGCATTACGCAATCCATTGTTAGCACTCACGCCTCCGGCCACAGCAACATGTTTGATACCTGTCTGCTTGACGGCCAACTTGAGTTTTTTCATCAAGATATCCACGATGGTCCATTCCAGCGACGCTGCAATGTCTTCCTTGTGATGTTCTATGAAATCCGGATCTTCCTCCACCCATTTGCGCAGGTTATAGAGGAACGAGGTCTTCAGTCCGGAGAAACTGTAGTCTAGTCCAGGGATGTGAGGCTCGGCAAACTGGTATGCCTTAGGATTTCCCTGGCGAGCCAGTCGGTCGATAATAGGGCCACCTGGATAACCAAGTCCCATTACCTTCGAACACTTGTCGATTGCCTCACCTGCTGCGTCGTCAATGGTCTGGCCTAGCACCTCCATATCGTTATAGGCACGCACTAGTACTATCTGTGAGTTACCTCCCGAAACGAGCAAACATATAAAGGGCAATGGTGGCTGACTTTGATCGTCGTCACTTTCCTTGATGAAATGCGCCATTACATGTCCTTGCAGGTGGTTAACGTCAATCAAGGGAATGCCCAACGAACGAGCAAAGCCTTTTGCGAAGTTGACACCCACCAGCAACGAACCCATCAGACCTGGACCGCGGGTGAATGCAACCGCAGACAACTGTTCCTTTAGAATGCCGGCACGCTTGATGGCTTCATGTACCACAGGCACCACATTCTGCTGGTGAGCACGACTTGCCAATTCGGGCACCACTCCGCCATATGACTCATGTACGGCTTGTGATGCCGTCACGTTCGACAATAGCACACCGTTTTTTAAAACGGCAGCCGACGTGTCGTCACATGACGACTCTATACCTAATATATATACATCTTTATGTGTATTCATGACCTTCAATGATTAATGACTCAACACTTCAACGCCGTGTTCGGTCATCAGCAGGGTATGTTCCCACTGAGCCGAAGGCAACTCGTCCTCCGAGATAACCTCCCATCCGTACGGGTCGTCAGCATCTACGAACACCTTCCATGTGCCCATGTTAATCATAGGTTCGATAGTGAACACCATACCAGGAACCAGCAGCATACCGTCGCCACGCTGGGAGAAATGGCACACCTCCGGTTCGTCATGGAACTTCACCCCAACGCCGTGACCACACAGGTCGCGTACTACGCCGTAGTGGTATTTCTTGGCATGTTTCTCGATGGCGCGGCCTATCTCATTCACTCCGTGCCAAGGCTTTGCCGCCTCCATGCCAATCTCCAGACATTCTTTGGTCACCTTAACCAGCTGTTCCTTCTCGGGGGTTGTCTTACCAATAATGAACATACGTGATGCGTCAGCATAGTAACCGTCAAGAATGGTGGTAAAATCAACGTTGATGATATCACCTTCCTCCAAGATATCGTCAGCTTTTGGAATGCCGTGACATACTACTTCGTTGATACTCGTACATACCGACATGGGGAATCCCTCATAATTCAGGCAGGCAGGTATGGCCCCGTGCTTTTCGCAATAGTCGCGGCATATCTGATCAATCTCCAACGTCGACATACCGGCATGTATCGCCTCACCGACTGCATCCAGCACGCCGGTATTGACGACACCCGAACGACGGATGCCTTCTATCTGTTCCGGAGTTCTGATTAAGTCGCGTGTAGGAACCAGTGCTCCTTTGTTTTCCAAGTACATGATGTGCTTATCTAGTTCCGAGGGCTGTTCCCCCGGTTTGCAATGCCATCTTCTTTTTACCATAGCTTTTCTCAATTTGAGTGCAAAGGTACAATTTTGGCACGATATTTGCAAATATATTGGCAGAAGATTATAATTAAACAGAAAAGTATATGCAAAAAGGTAACATCGGGGTTACAACCGAGAACATTTTCCCCGTCATCAAAAAGTTTCTCTACTCAGATCACGAGATTTTCCTGCGCGAGATGGTATCAAATGCCGTCGATGCCACACAGAAACTGAAAACGCTGGCTCAGCAGGGTGAGTTCAAAGGCGAAGAAGGCGACCTTACCGTTCACGTCAGCGTTGACAAGGATAAGGGCACCATCACCATCTCCGACCGCGGTATCGGAATGACCGAGGAGGAGATTGACAAGTACATCAACCAAATAGCTTTCTCGGGCGTCAATGATTTCCTAGAGAAATATAAGGACAATGCCAACAACATCATCGGCCATTTCGGACTGGGATTCTACTCTTCATTCATGGTATCGAAGAAAGTGGAAATCATTACCAAATCATACAAGGATGGTGCCAAGGCTGTCAAGTGGAGTTGCGACGGTTCGCCCGCCTATGAGATTGACGAGGCCGAAAAAGAAGACCGCGGTTCGGACATCATCCTCTATATCGACGACGACTGCAAGGAATTCTTGGAAAAGGAAAAGATCCAGCAGTTGCTGAACAAATACTGCAAGTTCATGGCTGTTCCCGTTGCCTTCGGCAAGAAACAGGAATGGTCGAGCGAGAAGAAGGAGATGGTTGACACCGACAAGGATAACGTCATCAACGATGTGGAGCCGTTATGGACTAAAGCCCCGTCAACATTGAAGGACGAGGATTACAAGTCGTTCTACCGCACGCTCTATCCTATGCACGATGAACCGATGTTCTGGATTCATCTGAATGTGGACTATCCGTTCAATCTTACGGGTATTCTCTACTTCCCCCGTATCAAGTCGAATATCGACTTGCAGCGCAACAAAATCCAGCTGTACTGCAACCAGGTGTTCGTCACCGATCAGGTGGAAGGCATCGTACCTGAATTCCTGACGCTGCTGCATGGTGTCATCGACTCACCTGACATTCCACTGAACGTAAGCCGTAGCTATCTACAGAGCGACCGTGAGGTAAAGAAGATTTCCACCTATATTACCAAGAAAGTGGCCGACCGTCTGCAGGCGATCTTCAAGGAAGACCGCAAGGGTTACGAGGAGAAATGGGATGATCTGAAACTGTTCATCAACTATGGTATGCTCAGCGAAGAGTCTTTCTACGACAAGGCAAAGGACTTTGCCCTGTTGAAGGACACCGAGGATAAATACTTCACCTTCGACGAATACAAGACCCTCATCGAGAGTGCCCAGAAAGACAAGGACGGTAACCTCATCTACCTTTATGCCACCGACAAGGACGAGCAGTACTCATACATCCAGGCTGCCAAGGACAAGGGTTACAGCGTGCTGTTGCTGGACGGACAGTTGGACGTGCCTGCCATCCAGATGTTAGAGCAGAAGTTCGAGAAGTCACGCTTCACACGTGTGGACAGCGACATCATCGACCGCCTCATTGTCAAGGACGACGCACCGAAGTCAAACCTGTCAGAGGACGAGTCTGCCAATTTGTCACAGGTCTTCCGTTCACAGATGCCTAAGATAGAAAAGACGGAGTTCGTTGTTGAGGTACAGAGCCTTGGCGACCAGCAACGTCCCGTTGTAATCACACAGAACGAGTGGATGCGTCGTATGAAGGAGATGAGCAAATTCCAGCAGGGCATGAACTTCTATGCCCAGATGCCCGACTCGCTGAACCTTGTGCTGAACAGCGACCATCCGTTAGTAAAGCGTGTGCTTGACGACTGCAAGCAGAACACCGAGGAGGCACTGAAGCCTATCGAGGCTGAATTGAAGGGACAAGAGGCCCGTCTAGCAGCAATCCGTCAGCAACAAGATAAGAAGAAACCCGAGGAGCTGACACAGGACGACAAGGACATGAAGGCCGAGACGGAGAAAGCCGTTGAGGAGCAGAAACAGAAGAAACAAGATGTGCTGAACAACTTTGCCGCCAAGAACGACATCGTTCACCAGCTCATCGACCTGGCCTTGTTGCAAAACGGCATGTTGAAGGGTGAGGCGCTGGATAAATTCCTGAAACGTTCCGTTGACTTGATTAAATAAGCCAACTAAGACAAAGATAAAAGCCTGACCGTTGTGGTCAGGCTTTTTTATTGTTCTCTTCAAAGATGGTCATCCGTTCTTCCAATTGGTCGTACTGATGATCCTCGATGAATGAAGTGCAGACGCGCAATCCTTCCTGATGCGAACCGGTAGTAATCAGACAAATGGCTGACACCCCATAATACATCAGTTCCTTTGCCAACTCGCCGCTGGTCATTCCAGAATATCCTATGGTGAAATAGAATCCGTCAGCAACAGGTTGGTCTAAGTCCTTGTCATAGACAATATGGAATCCGTGGCGACAGAATATTTCTTTCAGTTTATGAGCTCGCTCGCCATAGACGCTTACCTCCTTACGGAAGTCATACTCCCCGTCAGTAGCAGCCTTCAACATGGCAGCCATTGCATACTGTGCCGAGTGACTGGTACCCGACGAGAGGGCATACAGCATACGTGTCGAGAAGACTAAGCCGAAGGGAAGTCCCTCATAACGGGCTGCAAGATCGGCATAATGACGATGAAACAGCTTATTGGAAATACAGGTGACACCGATACGTTCGCCGGCATAACTGAATGCCTTGGAACCGGAAATCAACAGCATATAATTATCCGTATACCGGCCTACCGATGCTTGATAAGGAGGTTGGAAGGGCACGCTGAGGTTCTGTCGGAAGTCCATGGCGAAGTAGGCCAGGTCTTCCATCACGATAGTATCGTATTTTGTTGCTAGCGTACCAATAGTTTTCAGCTCGTCCTCATTCAGACAGATCCAAGCAGGATTGTTCGGGTTGGAATAGACGATGGCGCAAATGTTACCCTTCTCCAGATAGCTCTCCACCTTAGGACCGAGTTTCTCGCCACGGAAATCATAGACGTCAAAGGTCTCGTACTTCACACCCATCACCTGCAACTGCATCTTCTGCACAGGGAATCCTGGGTCAATAAACAACACAGTATCCTTCGATTTCTGAGCTTGCGAACAGGTGAGGAACGAAGCAAAAGTACCCTGCATGGAACCTGTAACAGGAACACATCCCTCGGGAGCAACATCCAAACCGATGAATGCTTTCACAAAACGGGAAGCTTCTTTCTTCAATTCTGAATATCCTTGGATATCAGGATAACTATGGGCAATACCGTCTTGCAATGCTTTTACTTGAGCATCGACACCCACTTGGGCAGCAGGCAGACCAGGAATACCCATCTCCATCTTGATGAACTCCACCCCACTCGCCTTCTCAGCCTTTGCAGCCACTTGCTTCACCTCGCGGATAGTGGCTTTTGCAAAATCATTGATGCCAAGTTCGGCAATCAGCCCATCCACTAATTCTTTTTTAATAGGAGTCTCTTTCATCGCTGTGCTTGTTTTCCTATGGCCAGTGCCTTGATATTGGCTTCAACGATAGCATCACCCTTTCGACCAAAGACACGACGGATGGCATCTTCCAACTTTTCATACTCAATACCCAATGCTTTCTGGGCTGCGCCCAGCAAAATCACGTTGGCAGAACGGGGAACACCAGCATCCTTAGCAGCCTGTTCGATGTCGAGCATAATAACATTAGGAAGTTTCTCTAAGTCACCCTTAATTACCTCAATCCCAGGATAGTTAGGTATATTTACAAAAGGAGTACTTGACGTGATAATCCAGCCATCTTTCGAGAGGAACGGCAGGTAGCGAAGTGCCTCCATAGGTTCCATTGAGATGATGACATCTGCCCCGCCCTTAGGAATCAGGTCACTCTGAATAGGGTCGCTGCTGATGCGCAGATTCGACTGCACGTCACCTCCACGCTGTGACATGCCGTGCACCTCTGCCTGCTTGATATACAGGTTTTCTTTCATGGCAGCTTCGCCAATAATAGTGGCAATAGAGAGAATACCCTGTCCACCTACGCCACATAATATAATATCTGTCTTCATTTTGCTGCTTTCTTTTGTTTAAGATGACGTTGTAATGTTTGCATACACTCGCGACGAGGAATGATGACACTGACACCGTGGTAGTTGATTTCAGCATCAATGGTCTTTTTGATTTCCTCCATGTTCTTGGGCAGGGGAACAACCACCTTCAGGTGATCTTCGCTGACACCCAGTCCACGACAAATAGCCTCAAACTTATTGGTACCTGCCGAGTCCTGTCCGCCCGTCATAGCAGTTGTCAGGTTATCTGAGATAATCACGGTGATGTCAGCATTCTCGTTGACAGCATCCAGCAGACCCGTCATTCCTGAATGAGTGAACGTAGAATCGCCAATAACAGCGATAGCAGGCCACTGGCCAGCATCCGATGCACCTTTAGCCATCGTAATGGAAGCACCCATATCCACGCACGAGTGAATAGCCTTATAGGGAGGAAGGAAACCCAACGTATAACAACCGATATCACCAAAAACGCGAGCATTGGGGTAATTAAGCAATACCTCGTTCAGGGCGGCATAGACGTCACGGTGACCACAACCCTGACAGAGTGCGGGCGGACGTGGAGCCACATCCTCGCATGGTGCATAGTTCTCGCCGACCTCCATTCCTAACGCTTTCTTGATGACATCGGGATTAAGTTCACCCGTACGGGGCAGTTCACCGGTCAGTCGTCCCTTGATGACAGCATTTCCCGGCATGACACCACGAACCTGATCCTCGATGAAAGGCTGACCTTCTTCGGCAATCAGCACAAACTCGCAATCGTCAGTCATACGACGAATCAACTTCTTAGGAATAGGATACTGCGAAATCTTCAATACTGGATAGGGACACCCGTTGGGGAAGCATTCCATCAGGTAGTTATAGGCAATACCACTGGCTATAATACCCAGCTGCTGGTCTTTGCCGTCAACATACTGGTTGTACTGGCTGTCGACGGACATCTGCTCCAACAGTGGCTGTTGGGCGGTAACGATATCGTTGCGCTTGCGGGCAAAGGCAGGCAGCAACACCCAGTTGCTGGCCTTAGCATTATAATTCAGTGCATTTTGCTCACGTGGATTATCGGCAACCGTGACGACAGCGCGCGAATGTGCCATGCGGGTTGTGACACGCATAAGGATGGGCAACTGCAACTGCTCAGACATCTCATAAGCCTTCGACATCATGTCGTATGCCTCCTGCTGACTGCTGGGTTCCAGTGTCGGAATCATGGCAAACTTACCATAGAAACGAGAGTCCTGCTCGTCCTGTGAGGAGTGCATAGAGGGATCATCGGCCACCAGCACGACGATACCGCCATTGGTTCCCGTCATGGCTGAGTTGACAAACGGGTCGGCACAGACATTCAGTCCGACGTGCTTCATGCACACCAGTGCGCGCTTACCCATATAGGACATACCCAGCGCTGCTTCCATGGCCGTTTTCTCATTGGTTGACCAACGACTATGAACGCCACGTTCTTTGGCTAACGGCGACTGTTGGATATACTCCGTTATCTCCGTAGAGGGAGTGCCCGGATAGGCATAGACACCACTCAGTCCAGCGTCGAGCGCTCCCTGAGCAATGGCCTCGTCTCCTAATAACAACTTCTTCATATTCCTTATATTTGTGATGATTATTAACTGTTTAGTCGTGCAAAGATACAATTTATTTTTCAATAGTGCAAAAAAAAGAGCCGCAATCATTACTGATGCAGCTCTTTTTTATCTCGCTTATAAACGATTTCGCTTACTTTACCTTAGCTACGATAGCCTTGAAAGCCTCAGGATTGTTGAGGGCGAGGTCAGCGAGCACCTTGCGGTTGATCTCGATACCAGCCTTTGAGAGCGCTCCCATTAGGGCAGAATAGCTCATACCTTCCTGACGAGCGGCAGCGTTGATACGCTGAATCCACAGTGCACGGAAAGTGCGCTTCTTGTTCTTACGATCGCGATAAGCGTAGGTAAGACCCTTCTCCCAAGTGTTCTTGGCTACTGTCCAAACATTCTTGCGGGCACCGAAGTAACCGCGAGTGAGTTTCAGAATTCTTTTACGTTTTGCTCTTGATGCAACGTGATTGACTGATCTTGGCATAGTTTTCTTTACTTTTTAATGTTTGACAATAGGTGAATTAACGGAGACACAACAGGTCACGAACCTGCTTCATGTTTGATACGTCAACGATGGTTGAACCTACCAAGTTACGCTTCTGCTTCTTGGTCTTTTTAGTCAGAATGTGACTGTGGTAAGCATGATGTCTCTTGATCTTACCTGTACCGGTGAATGAGAATCTCTTCTTTGCACCGGAATTTGTCTTTACTTTTGGCATTGTTTTATAAAATTTAAATTGTTATTAATAAATCGGCGACTACGCATATACCGGGCGCGCCACCTTTTCTTTCTTCCTTTTTATTCGTCCTCGTTCTCTGTCAACTTCTTCAGCGCATCGGCACTGATTTTGGCATTGGCGAAAAGTCCGCCGTTCGAAGGCTTCTCAGCTGCTGACTGCTGCTTGGCATTCTCCTTGGCCTCTGCCTCTGATGCCTCACGGTCGCGTGCCTGCTGGCTCTTCTTGGCGACGCCTGCTTTCTTCGGAGCGAGATAGAGGAACATTTTCTTACCTTCTAGCGATGGCATGCCCTCTACTTTACCGCACTCCTCCAGATCATTGGCAAAACGGAGCAGCAGGACCTCACCTTGCTCTTTGAAGAGGATGGAGCGTCCGCGGAAGAACACATAGGCGCGAACCTTGTTGCCTTCTTCCAGGAACTCCTTGGCATGCTTCAACTTAAACTGATAGTCATGCTCGTCGGTCTGAGGTCCGAAACGAATCTCCTTGACCTCTACCTTGACTTGTTTCGCCTTCATTTCCTTCTGGCGCTTTTTCTGCTGATAGAGGAATTTCGAATAGTCTATCAAACGGCAAACGGGAGGATTGGCATTGGGCGAAATCTCTACCAGGTCAACGCCTTGGTCGCGCGCCATGTCCAGAGCCTCACGAGTGGGGACTACGGTAGAACCGTCCTCTCCTACTATACGTACTTCGCGTACACGAATCTGTTCATTGACGCGGTACTGATTCTTCATTTTGTCGTTCTTCATCAACTGTTTTTTACGAAATCGGGTGCAAAGGTACTAATATTCAAGCAAATAACAAAATAAAACATGGATTATTTTTGAGCATATTGGTTGTTTTTTCCACATTATTGTTTTTTTTCACATATCAAACAAAATACTGCACATTTTTTTTGCAAATGTGCAAGAAATGAATTACCTTTGCACAAAATTTTGAAAATTGTGCAATGAACGACATACCAAGTTTCAATTCATACATTGAAAAAACGATAAAAGACAACTGGTTGCTCGATGCGCTGACTGACTACAAAGGCACTACCTTACAATATCATGATGTTGCGCGTAAGATAGAGAAACTGCACATCATGTTGGAGGCAGCCGGTATTCAGAAAGGAGACAGGATAGCTGTGTGCGGACGCAACTCCGCACACTGGGCAGTAGCATTTTTGGCTACACTGACCTATGGTGCTGTTATCGTACCGATTCTTCACGAGTTCAACGGCGAACAGATTCATAACATCGTCAACCATTCCGAGTCAAGACTGCTTTTCGTAGGCGACTATGTGGTGAAGACGATAACCCCTGAGGAGATGCCTCATCTGGAGGGCATTTTCAACCTGCCGGACTTTTCGCTTCTCACGTGTCGCAACGATGCGCTCATGCACGCACGCGAACATTTAAATGAATTGTTCGGCCATAAGTATCCTAATGCTTACCGTAAGGAGGATCTTCAGTGGTACGAGGGCACTCCCGAGGAGATGTGCATGATCAACTATACCAGTGGAACGACAGGCTTTTCGAAGGGCGTCATGCTACCCTACCGTGCCTTGTGGAGCAACGTGGATTTCTGCCAGCGATTCCTGGGCAACCACATGCCCAAGTTCAGCCGCACACTGAGCATCCTGCCTATGGCACATATGTACGGTATGGCCATTGAGTTTTTGTTCCCCTTCTGTTCGGGCTATCATTTGTTCTTCCTCAACCGTTTGCCCTCCCCCGCGATCATTGCGGAGGCTTTCAAGGAGATCTGTCCGGACGTCGTAGTAGCCGTCCCTTTGATTATCGAGAAAATCATACGCAAGCGCGTATTCCCCAAGATACAAAGCAACGTGTTCAAAATCCTGTTGCAGATGCCTGTAGTCTCGAAGAAGGTGAAAGAGCGTATCTGCCAGGAGGTATATGCCGCCTTCGGTGGTCGTGCCTACGAAGTTATTGTCGGCGGAGCACCGCTCAACCAGGAGGTGGAGGCGTTCCTCAAAAGCATTGATTTCCCCATCACCGTGGGCTACGGAACGACGGAATGTGCCCCGCTCATCTCTTTCAGCGACTACCATGATTTCGTACCGTCCTCTTGCGGATGTCCCGTCGCTAACATGGAAGTAAAGATTCTGTCGCCTGACCCTCAGCATGTGGAAGGTGAGATTGTTTGTCGCGGACTAAACGTCATGTTGGGCTATTACAAGAACGAGGAAGCCACCCGCAAGGCGATTGACAAAGAAGGCTGGTACCATACCGGCGACCTCGCAACCATGTCTGCTGACGGTCATATCTTCATCCGCGGTCGTCTGAAAAACATGCTGCTGGGCGCTAACGGACAGAATGTCTATCCTGAGGAAATTGAAGACAAGTTGAACTCAATGCCGCTCGTCAGCGAGAGTTTGATTGTCCAGCGCGGCAACAAACTGGTGGCTTTGGTTCATCCCGATATGGATGAGTCCAAGCAAATGGGATTCACACAGGAAGACCTGGAGAAGATCATGGAGCAAAACCGCCAGGAACTCAACGCCGGACTACCCGTATACAGTAAGTTACAAGCCTTTGAACTGCAAGAAGAAGAATTTATGAAGACTCCGAAGCGGAGTATTAAACGATACTTATATAAATAATCACTATATGGAAAACGTACCCAGTTTTAACCAACTGATACAGCAGAGCATCATCGACAACTGGGATCTTGATGCACTGACTGACTATAAGGGTGCTACCCTGCAATACCACGACGTAGCACGTAAGATTGAGAAGCTACACATCCTGTTCGAGAACAGCGGTGTGGTGAAAGGTGACAAGATTGCACTGTGCGGACGCAACTCCAGCCAGTGGGCCGTAGCTTTCCTCGCCACCCTGACCTACGGTGCTGTGGCTGTTCCCATCCTTCACGAGTTCCTCGGCGACCAGATTCACAACATCGTCAACCACTCGGATGCCAAACTGCTCTTCGTAGGCGACCACGTGGCCACACAGATTGATCCGACCAAGATGCCTCATTTGGAGGGAATCATCAACAACCCCGACTATTCACTCATGCTCTCGCGTACCGACAAACTGACGTATGCCCGCGAGCACCTCAACGAGTTGTACGGCAAGAAATTCCCCAAGTATTTTAGAAAAGAACACGTACATTATTATATAGAGGAGAACGGTGAGGAGTTATCGATGATTAACTACACCTCCGGTACAACAGGTTTCTCCAAAGGTGTTATGGTACCCTATCGTGCCCTCTGGTCTAACTATGACTTTGCCGAGCATGTACTGGGAAAGATTATCAATCGCGGCGACCGCATCATCTCAATTCTCCCGATGGCACACATGTACGGAATGGCCTTCGAATTCATCTTCGAGTTCCTTCACGGCTGTCACGTCTATTACCTCAACCGTATACCATCGCCTGCCATCATCGCACAGGCCTTTGCCGACGTGAAGCCTAAGATTATCATCGCCGTACCTTTGGTCATCGAGAAAATTATCCGCAAGAAGGTATTCCCCAAGATACAGAACAACCGCATGCGCCTGTTGCTCTCCATGCCTGTCATCTCCAAGAAGGTACGTGAGAAAATCTGTCAGGAGGTGGTTAAGGCCTTTGGCGGCGAGCTCTACGAGGTTATCATCGGAGGTGCTGCATTCAACCAAGAAGTGGAGGCATTCCTGAAAAAGATAGATTTCCCCTATACGGTAGGCTATGGTGCCACAGAGTGTGCGCCGATTATCTGCTACCGCGACTGGCAGACATTTGCCCAAGGTTCTTGCGGTCAGGCTGCCTATCACATGCAAGTAAAGATCAACTCCGTCAATCCTGCCGAGATTCCTGGCGAGATTATGGCCAAGGGTCTGAACGTCATGTTGGGCTACTACAAGAACGAAGAAGCCACCGCTGAGACCCTCGACAAGGACGGATGGTATCACACTGGCGACCTGGGCACTATGGACTACGACGGCAATGTCTATATCAACGGACGTTCCAAGAACATGCTGCTGGGTCCGAACGGACAGAACATCTATCCCGAGGAAATCGAAGACAAGCTCAACTCCATGGCAATGGTGGTCGAGAGTGTCGTCGTACAGCGTGACAACAAACTCGTCGGACTCATCTATCCCGATTACGACGAAGCCAAGAACATGCGCTTCAACGACGAGGACATCCGTAACATCATGGAGCAGAACCGTCTGCAACTCAACGAGTTGCTGCCTGCCTACGAGAAGATTACAGAGATAGAAATCCGTAAGGAAGAGTTTGAGAAGACGCCGAAGCGAAGCATCAAGCGTTTCTTGTACAAATAAGCAAGTCCTGATGGACAACACCATTGGAGGCGACCACGCTGTCACCTTCCATGAAATAGGCGTCACCGGCATAGTTGGTGACGCTTCCTTTTGCCTCCATCACAATCAGCGCACCAGCCATATAGTCCCACTGTCCGATATAACGCTCGGCATAGGCATCCAGCCGGCCTGCTGCCACATAGCATAAGGCGATAGCGGCCGAACCAATCATGCGAATACTGCCCACCTGTCCGTAATAATGCTGTATAAGACGGGTGATGACAGGCTTGTAGGCATCGCTGTTATAAGGCAACTGCAGACAGATCAGCGCATCGTTTATCGTGCTCTTGCTCACCTCCAACCTCTCACCTCTAACCTCTAACCTCTCGCCTCTCACCTCTAGATATGCCCCTCCGCCTTTCCACGCATAGAAGCACTCGTCGCCGACAATCTCGTAAACGACGCCGATCATGATTTCACGACCTTTACAGAGGGCGATGCTGACGGCATAGGGAGCAAAGCCGTGAATGAAGTTGGTGGTACCGTCCAGTGGGTCGACCACCCAAAAGACGTCTGATGACTGATGGTTGACGGCTGAAGCATCATCCTTCGTAGTACCTTCTTCGGTGATGAAACCAGCCTCCGGCAAGACCTCCCGAAGCCTGCTGACAATCAGCTTCTCCGAACCCTTGTCCACATACGACACGTAGTCGTGGGCATGCTTGCGCTCTACCTTGTCCAGCGAGAATGCCACACGCTCTTTTCTGATATAAGAACCCGCCTCGCGGGCAATGGCACACACGAGGCGGGTTATTTTCTCAAGATTCTCCATGAAAATCTTAGTTCTTACGTCTTACTTCAGACATCTTTTAGTCTTCCTGATACTCAGGGCGCAACTTACGAACGGTCTCGCCGGCGCGCCACATCTCTTGGTTGCGCATAGCCTCCAGTTCCTTCTCCAGTCCGGCACGATAGTCGGGCTTTGAGTTGGCGTCGATTGAGATCTGAGCTTCGTTACCAGTCTTTACAGAGTAGTACAGCCACTCCATCACGGGCTTGATAGCATCGTGGAAACGGGGAGCCCAGTCAAGTGCACCACGCTGAGCGGTGGTTGAGCAGTTTGCGTACATCCAGTCCATACCCTTAGCGCCGAAGAGCGGGCCAAGGCTCTGAGTCAGCTCCTCAACAGTCTCGTTGAAGGCCTCAGAAGGTGTGTGACCGTTCTCACGCAGCACTTCATACTGGGCGAGCAGCAGACCCTGTATAGCACCCATCAGTGAGCCGCGCTCACCAGTCAGGTCTGAGGTTGCCTCACGCTGGAAGGTGGTCTCGAACAAATAGCCTGCACCGATACCGATACCGAAGGCCAGTGTCTTCTCCTTAGCCTTGCCTGAAGCATCCTGATATACAGCGTATGAGCAGTTCAGACCGCGACCTTCGCAGAACATAGTGCGGAGAGAAGTACCAGAACCCTTAGGAGCTACCATGATGACGTCGACATCCTTCGGGGGAACGACACCCGTGCGGTCACTCCAGTTGATAGCGAAGCCGTGACTGTAGTACAGCGTCTTTCCGGGCTTCAGATATTGCTTGATAGTAGGCCATACCTGAATCTGACCAGCATCTGAGAGCAACATGCAAAGGATGGTACCTTTCTCTGCTGCCTCCTCGATAGAGAACAGCGTCTTACCGGGAACCCAACCGTCGGCAACAGCCTTGTCGTAGGTCTTGCCCTGACGCTGTCCTACGATAACGTTAAAACCGTTATCGCGCAGGTTGCAGGCCTGACCAGGTCCCTGAATACCGTAGCCGATGACTGCGATAACTTCATCCTTCAATACTTCACGTGCTTTCTCGAGTGAGAACTCTTTGCTGGTGACTACAGTTTCGATAACGCCACCAAAATTCATTTCTGCCATAATTGTTTGTTGTTTTGAATGTTATACATTTCCCTATGGAACTATGCCAGCCCTAACCCGAGAGCCGTCGTCTTGTCAGTCCATTCCGTGCCTACGCGAGGCACCGACGGGGGAGTTAACTTAAAAAATTCGCCTGCAAAGATAATAAAAGGAAAGCAAAACGCCAAATAAAATAACAATTATTATAAATCTGAGTATTTTTTATGCCCTTTTGCATAATATTCCCACAATAGGGAAAACATCCGTTGCTCGGGAATCTGCTGTGCCACCCTGCCCTGCTGGATAGTCTGCCGGTCGGCAGCAAAGTCTTTCTTCCACCGTGCAAATGCGTGGCGCGCCTTGAAGATAGCCACGAAGTCGCCCCAGTTGCGTTTCAGCAGCAGCATCTCCCATGCGGCCAGGTAGTCCAGGAACCAACGCACGCGCATCACGTGGGCAAGTTCGCTGTCGGGCAGACACTTATAGAGCATCGTCAGGTTGTTGCGGAAGTTCAGGAATGTCTTCATCGGATTCGACTTGGGCAGTGTGCCGCCACCAACGTGGTAGACGTAGCTTTCGGGCAGACAATACAACTTGCGCCCACGGATGCGGAGTCGCCAGCAGAGGTCTATCTCTTCGTTATGTGCGAAGAAGCGGCCGTCCAGTCCGCCCACCTCCCAGTAGTCCTTCGAGCGTATCATCAGTGCGGCACCCGTCGCCCAGAGTATTTCCTGCCGGTAGTCATACTGTCCGTTGTCTCGTTCTACGGTCTCGAAGATGCGTCCCCGACAGAAGGGGTAACCATAGCGGTCCAGGAATCCCCCACTCGCTCCGGCATACTCGAAGCTGTCGCGGTCGTAGATGGACAACAACTTGGGTTGACAGGCAGCCACTTCCGCATGGGTGTCCATGAATTCGATGAGCGGTGTCAGCCAGTGGTGCGTCACCTCGATGTCTGAGTTCAACAACAGATAATACGTTGCCTCGATTTGTGCCAATGCCTTGTTATATCCCTCGGCAAACCCCCAGTTGCGGTCCAGCACGATGGTCTTGCACTCTGGGAACTCACGACGCAGCAAGTCGAGCGAATCGTCCGTCGAGGCATTGTCGGCCACATAGACCGTTGCCTCGTCGTGCGAGTAGTTCAGCACAGTGGGCAGATACTGCGCCAGCATCTTCGCCCCGTTCCAGTTCAGGATGACAATAGCTACTTTATCCATTCTACTTTCAATGCCGTTTTATCATGATTGAAATCGCCCAGCCGCACTTGAATCAACTGGTTGTCATAGTCCTCACGGGCCATCGCCGGCGACAGTTCCACACGGATATAGTTGCGCGTGAATCCGTGCATGGCTCGCCCACGCGTAGCCTTCTCGAACAGCACCTCGGCATCCTGACCGATATACTTTTGGTAGAACGCCTGTGTCTTCTGGTCCGACAAAGCTAGCAGTCGCTGACTGCGCTCGCGCTTGTCGGCATCCGACACGACATAGGGAATGCTCAGGGCAGAAGTGCCGGGGCGTTCCGAGTATGGGAACACATGCAACTGCGTGACGTCGAGTGAATCTAGGAACGTGTAGGTCTCCTCGAAACACTCGGGAGTCTCGCCGCGACAGCCAACCATCACGTCGACACCGATGAAGGCGTCGGGCATCACTTCCTTGATACGGTGTATCTTGTCGGCAAACAGCTGCCGGTCGTAATGACGGTGCATCAGGCGCAGCACGGTGTCGCTGCCGCTCTGCAAGGGGATGTGGAAATGGGGCATGAAAGCGCGGCTCTGTGCACAGTAGTCTATCAACTCGTCGGTCAGCAGGTCGGGTTCCAGACTGCTGATGCGATAGCGGCTGACACCTTCCACGCCATCCAGTGCCTTCACCAAGTCCATGAAGCGTTCGTTCGTCGTCTTTCCGAAATCACCGATGTTCACGCCCGTCAGCACAATCTCCTTGCCGCCCTCGCTGACGGCTTCCTCAGCCTGGGCAACCAACGACGCTATCGACGGGTTACGGCTGAAGCCGCGGGCATAAGGTATCGTGCAGTAGGTGCAGAAATAGTCGCAGCCGTCCTGCACCTTCAGGAAGAACCGTGTACGATTTCCGCGCGAGCAACTGGGCGCAAAGGTCTTGATATCCTTCGTCTTCACCGTTTTGTACGACGGCGTATCACTGCGGTTGATGAAAGCGTCGGAGAGGAACTGGATGAGGTTGGCCTTCTCGTTCGAACCCAGCACCAGGTCCACACCGGCTATCTTACTCACCTTCTCGGGTTCCAGTTGGGCATAGCAGCCCGTCACCACGACAAAGGCATCCGGATTCTCACGCACCAGCCGGTGGATGGCCTGCCTGCATTTATGGTCGGCAACATCCGTCACACTGCACGTATTGATGACACAGATGTCTGCCGGCTCACCTTTCGCTGCCGTACGGACACCCATCTCACTCAGCATCTTGCCGAAAGTGGAAGTCTCCGAGAAGTTCAGCTTGCATCCCAGGGTGAAATAAGCCGCCCGTTTATCTTGAAACACAGATGTATCTATCATATATATAATAAGGTATTATCCTTAACGGCTACAAAGGTACACAAAAAAACGCGTTTTTCACGCATTTTTGCAAAAAATCGGATAAGTGTCATTTTTACATGAAATTTTAACATTTCGTAATTCGTTGATTTTCAGCGTTTTGCGAAAAAGTTACAAAAACACCCTAAAAAAAAACAAAAAAAAAGGAACAACATATCAAAAAAATGCCTAACTTTGCAGCGTTTTAATAAACAAATGATTGTTTTACAGATTTAAAAAGCTAGAAAAAATGAAAAAATTAGTATTTATGTTCGTAGCTGTTGCAGCTATTTCTTTCGCTTCATGTGGTAACAAGACTGCTCAGGCTGAGGCTGTTGATTCAGATTCAATCGCAGTTGTTGATAGCGCTGACACTGTAGCTGCTGACACTGTTGCTGCTGCTGATAGCGTTGCTGCTGACAGCGTTAAGTAATTAACGAACTCAAAGAAAATTGAGAGAAGCAACCGTCGGATGTGAATCCGGCGGTTTTTTTGTTGTTATCAGCCACGAAACATGTAGGACTCCTTTCTCCCCCATTTTTACTCAAAACGAGTAAAAAATGGGGGAATTCTTGTTTTACCTTCTATAGTTCTTGATAGAGTTCCAATCCTTTCACGGTCAGCAGGTATTTCTGACGAGGGTTACGAGGTTTATCAGGGTATAATAGTCGGACATAGCCTTCTGATATGGCAGGATTAAGATGAAACTCCACAAAGTTGAGCCTGTGCTTTAATCCAGTTTTCTCCATTAATTGAGACACAGAATATTCTTTAAATGCTTAACAGGGACATCAAGCAAGCAATTATCACAAGAGACATCAAGCGATAGAGTCTTCGAGACGTGTTGTTGAACGTAAGTCAAAGCATTAAACTGACTAAATCACAAAAAAGTTAGCGATTTGGTCAACTTTCTTTAGAAAAGCCTCGTCGTTTCATAAAATTTGGTTGCCTTTGCCAGCGAATAACAAAAATCGCGGAAATGTGTATAAAGTACATTAAGAAAAATCGCGGAAACGTGTAATTAATATTATTTGTATGAAGAGGAAGATATATGACAGTCTGCTGAAATGGAAGCAGGAGAAGCAAGGCACTACAGCCTTGCTAATAGAAGGTGCACGACGTATCGGTAAGAGTTATATAGCAGAAGAGTTTGCACGAAATGAGTATGCCTCATGGAAGAAAACCAGCGGAAGGTCATGGCTGAGTGCGATGCCCTGAAACAAGCATTATTAAGAAAAGTATTTGAATAACGACATTATGGACGAAACAGCAACCGGACGGAAAAAGATAAATCCGAAACTGAAAGCTGCTGGTTGGAGTATCGTTCCAAGCAGTAAGATACTACGACCTCAGTGGGGTCAGCAAACAAAGAAAGTCTTTGAGCGTAATAATCTGAATGAGCGGAAATTTAAGCTCGCGGAGTATATTGAAATGATGATCATTTGTCACAATATATCTTGCACCTGCTACGACAGCACAATCGACAAACTTATTGTCGTCTGGGTCGGTTTCTATCAAGTTGAAACGATAATTTGGATCAATATGAACAACAAAGGGGGCATTGGCTATCGTATTAACAATGGCTTCACTAAGTTCTGTACTGAAAAAATGGGGAAGTATTTCTCTATACTCAAACAGAATATCTGTAGTCACACACAATGTGTTCTGACCATTGAGAAACGACTCCCATACCGCAAAAAAAGCACTATGAGGCGAGAGACATTGAATAAGGCAATTGGTGTCGAGTACGATACGCATGACAAGGACTTATTTGGATTGTTCCTTGGCTTTCTGTTCTCTCAGCCACTGATGAAGGTCCATCTTGTCAATTTCATCAAGGCGCTGTTGGTTGATGTCACCCTTCTGCCATGCTTCTTCAAGCAGAGACTCCATCTTTTTGGAGTAGAACTCATAGAGTATGTCCTTCAACTCCTCATATCCCTCCTGGGACTTGTTGAAGGCAAACATCTGAAGCAGATGCAACTGGGAGGCGTTCAATACAGTTGGTTCCATAATTAAAATCATTTTACGCTGCAAAAATAATTATTAAAAACGAGAATTCCAAATAAAAAGATAAAAACTTAAGGATATATGGACGATATTGTGTCATATAGCTCTCCCCTATTTTTTTCTCAAAACGAGTAAAAAATGGGGGAATTCTTGTAGATGTAGAGAAAAATTTATAACTTTGCATGGAAATATTTTACTAACCCACGCTTATGAAGCACGTAAAGACACGGAAATTCAAGGCGGTGGGGGGGGTATTTTCTAAAGCCTACGGCTTTGTTGCTCCCCGCACATTATACCTTATTTCCTTTATTCTGAGCATATTCCTCGCAGTCGCCTGCGAGAAGGAGCTGACGCACTATCCCGAAATCGTCGCCTATCATGCCGAATCGAAGAACCTTGACGTAGCCACTTCCGACAGTGTCGGTAAGTTCAACGTTAAGGTCAAGACCTTCGTGGCTCAACATCCCGACGCCACGCAAGACCCCCTCTATCCAGAGATACAGAAGAACATCAAAGCAAACCTTCTCCGCCTCTCCCTCACCATCGATGACGAGTGGGACGGCGAGACATTTATTGAATATTAAGTTAATCAGATTAATAGGTTTTTAACAGGTTTTTACTAGCTGCACGAAGGGCAGACATAGCGATGTCGTCTGTAGCAAAATAAACATTTTTAACATTGTTTTGCGCCCTCGTGGTTCGCGAGAATAACGAGGTTTTAAAAAGAAACGAAAAAAGATGGCAAATAAAATACAGCAGGTTTTAGACCTGTGTAACAAACAAGATTTCAACAAGGCTTTATCCTTGCTTGAGAACCTAATTAAAGACGAACCCCAGAACTCTGAGGCTTGGCGTGTTTTGGCTCAAATTCATTGGATCCAGATGCACGAACCAGACAAAGCATATGATGAGTTGATAGAAGCATTGAAATGTGAACCTAAGAATATATGGGCTCTTGTGTTGATGGGTAATCTTCTCACAAAAGAAAAGAATGATGTGGAACATGCCCAGCAATATTATAATAAAGTCTTGGAATATCATCCAGACAATGCTATTGCAATCAACAACATCGGAGCTACGTTTATGGAGCGCAAGGACTACGAGGGAGCCTTACCGTATATGGAGAAGGCGTTGTCTATAGACGATTCTTATGCCAACTCATATTATGGACTTGCTTTGTGCTATTACAAACTCGGTAGGATAAAAGACGCTTTTGAGATTTGTCATAAAGGAGCATTAAAGTCATCAGACAGACCTGAGAATCCTGCAGTACGTGAGGAACTTGTGAGACTGTACATCACAGTTGCAAAAGATTATGCAGACAAGACCAATTATATCAACGTATGGAAAGGAATTAAAGATGAGCTTGAGTGCGTTGATCATTTAAACATCCGCATAGTAGAAGACAAAAGTCTTAATGTGCATGCCAAGTTAGAGTATGCACCTCTTCATGCAGCCAAAGAACATGTAATCAGGTATAACCCAGAGAAGGATTTCGTGGAACACCTGTTCATTCATGAAATGATGCACTTGAAGATGCAGCAACGTGCAACAATAGCAAAGAAAGGGAAAGCTGTTATAAGTTCGGCATCAACACGGAGTGCATTTAAAAGGCGCTATCTGCCCTTTATGAAAAAGACACATAGTCATATTCCGGCTTCTGAGATGGATAAAGTTATCTCTGGACTATCCGATGGTCTTGGACTTCAGTTAATGAATTGTCCTCTTGATTTAATGGTAGAGCATCTGATTTACGCAGATTACCCCATAGCCCGTCCCATTCAAATGTTGTCGCTTTTCCATATGGAGCAAGACAATATAAACGCAGTAAAACAGGCTTCTTCAAATGGTTTCTTCCCTAAGGAAATCGTCTATGCCAATAAGGTCATGAACCTTGTTACAAGTCTGCATTTCAAGGAGATGTACGGAATCAATTTAATAGGCCAATATCACCCGACAAAGCAGGAGCTTGAACATGCAAAAGACTTATATGAAGAGTTTAAAGCCTATCTGAACACCTACAATAATGGTGATGAATATGAGATGCTTGAATACTTTGTTCAGTCCTTTAACATGGAAGATTTGGTTGAAATAGTCGATGAAAGCCAAATCACTGCAGGTATGAAAGCTGATCTTTCTATGAAGAGCGATTTAAAAGACCTGAAAGACGAAGCTCTTTCGGAAGATGATGCTGACATCGCTAATGCTGACTTTGCATTAAGACATCAAGATGGTGCAGATCCTACTGAGACCATGATGATGTCAATGTATATGTTGGGGGCGATGGAATATTTTGATACCCTTGAACCTCAAGATGTTCATCGTATTGCATTGGAAATTGCAATGGTTGGAGTTACAGGAATAAGCCCTAAAGGAAAATATTCTATCAAGTCTATCCCAGACAAGGAATTCGGAGGCTATCAATTTCTTGCATGGTATTATGTTAGTTGGGCAAGGGCTATCCCTGAGAAATTAGAGCACTTAGGATTACCCTTCTCTAAAGCCTATGGAAGCGCTCTCCAGATGTATAACGCTAAGAATAACAAGTAATGAGCGATTTGGAAGAACTTCGTCAGGCAATCGTCAAGTTCACACAAGAACGTGACTGGGACCAATTCCATAACGGAAAAGATTTGGCTCTTGCTTTATCCATAGAAGCCTCAGAACTCAACGAGGCATTCCTCTGGAAAAAAGCCGAGGACGTTAATGTGGAGAAGGTTAAGGAGGAATTGGCAGACATTGTGAACTATGCCATCTTAATTGCTGACAAGTACAACCTTGATATTAAACAAATCGTACTAGATAAGTTAAGGCGAAATGCGGAGAAATATCCTGTAGACAAAGCCTATGGTAGTGCGAAGAAATATAATGAATTATAACTAAAAACAAACACTTATGATTAACAGAGTCCTTTATAATGAACCTCAATCGGTATTTATTAATGATGTCGAACGTAACTTTGTCTCACAAAAGATGAGACATACAGCAGAAAAGGCAGGTATTCATTCTGCAGAAAATGAAATTGCTTCGTGGGAGAACAATGCACCTCACATTGCACGTTTGCTTACGCAATGTGGAGCAAAAGACAGTTATGTTACGTTCGAATTCCTCGTTCCTTTTTCACGCAAACGTATAGATTGTATGATTTACGGTAAGGGAGAAGATAATTCTGAGAATGTTATACACATAGAACTTAAACAATGGAGTAATAAGACTGTAGGTATTGCTGAGAGTGATGGTAACTTTACTGCTGACGAAAATGCAAACCGTCAGCCCGATGATGTTATATTTAACGTTGAAGCTTTCACTGGGCATGCAAATCGCATTGTTGCTCACCCTTCGCAACAGGTAAAGGGATACCAAGGATACCTTTCTAATTTTATAGAAGTCTTCTCTAATCACGAGGTGTCTTTAACAGGTTTGGCATATTGCTATAATTATACCAAAAACGACACTAAGAATCCTTCTTATCTATATGATGAAAAATATGCGCCATTACTTTCACAATATCCTACATATGCCAAAGACCAGTTTGATGAGTTAACCAAAAAGCTGACAGGATTGCTTAAGAATGGTGCAGGTCTCTCTATCTTTAATAAGGTAATTGATAGTCCAATTCGTCCTTCAAAGAAGTTACTTAACGAAGTATCTTCTATGATTGAGCAAGGTAATACTTCTGCCTTCTCGCTCCTTGAAGACCAAATTGTAGCTCGCAATATAATTTTAGACAAAATACGCCCTCTTCTGAAAAAGAATGGTGATTTTCAAAAGAGTGTCATCATCGTAAAAGGAGGTCCAGGGACAGGAAAGACCGTTATTGCTCTGCATATTTTGGCAGAACTATCCCGTCATCAACTCAGTGTGCAATACGCCACAAAGTCCAAACCTCTCCTCGAGGGTGTACGTCATCAAATAAGACCCAATGCACGTATCCTTTTCCAAAACGTCACAAGTTATGTACCAGCATCAGCTGATGAAAATTCTGTTGATGTGCTATTGGTAGATGAAGCTCATCGTATTCAAAAATCTGCAAACAACCAATATACCAAAGCAGAGAACAGAACCACTCTTCCGCAGGTTGATACAATCATTCGGGCATCAAAGGTTACTGTGTTTTTCATTGATGACCGACAGGCCATTCGAGGTGCTGAAATCGGTTCTGCAGAACTAATTCGTGAAGCCGCTAAAAGATGGGATGCGAAGGTGGAAGAGTGTGAGTTGACTTCACAATTTCGCTGCAACGGTTCAGATAATTATATGGACTGGTTGGAGCAGGTGCTCTACAATAAGCCAATTACTTCTTCGTTTCAACCAGAGGATTTCGACTTGAAAATATTTACCGACCCTCAATCCATGTACGAAGCACTTGTGGAACAAAACAATAAAAGTGGACAGACTGCACGCCTAATGGCAGGATTCTGTTGGCCTTGGTCTACAAGTGTTGTTGACGGTGATTTGGTAAAAGATGTTCAAATAGGTGATTTCGCAATGCCTTGGGAGACTAGCGATAGAGTGCCGTATACTAAACTAACTAAAAAGTATCCCAAATGGTTTGAATGGGCTTATAAACCCCTTGGCATAGAACAAGTCGGATGCATTTATACAGCACAAGGGTTTGAATTCGACTATGCAGGTGTAATCATCGGTGGCGACTTGAAATACGACCCGGTGTCCAAACAAATCATCACGGATAAAAGTGCATGTAAAGATCCTGTACTGAGACAAAACCGACAGGAAGCTACAATGACATTTGATGACTATGTCCGCAATATCTATCGAGTATTGATGTCACGTGGCATGAAAGGATGTTATGTCTATGCCGTAGATGATAACTTAAGCAATTATCTTAACGGCTTAATTGCTGAAATGAAGGGATAAGATTATGACAATGGAAGAATTTCGCGACAGCCTTCTTAAATATCTTTTCGTCGAAAAGAAGTTAGAAGAAGATGATGCGGAGAAACAAAAAAATATGAGCCGAGAGGAGAAGGTTGACAACAACCTTCTCCTCATAAATGTTACTATAAAAGAACAAGAAGACGACATCTATGAACTACATGTCCCCGACAACTACTCAAAACTAAGAGCAGGAGATATAGTAGTAATCATAAATGAAAATACCCACTCGGAATATGAAGCGACAATTATTGATGTATTCTTCGATACATTGACCATTTCTTGTGATAAAGAACTGGATTCAAATGTGGCCTATTCTATTGAACAGAAGTCACCAGAACTTCTACAGGCTTTAATCTCTTGTCTTGAGGGTATTTATTCGGGAGTTCCTGGAGCAGCGTTCTTACGTTTACTCTCAGGGGAGGAAAAGTTTGAGACCGTTGATTTCCTAAAAGTGGACATTGATGATGTTCCATACTTCGACAGCATCAAGAATAAACTCAATCAAGAACAATTGTCTGCAGTAAGTTCAATGCTCGAGTATCCTCCTGTCCATGTACTACAAGGCCCTCCCGGAACAGGAAAAACTGCTGTGCTTGCGGCAACTGCTATTGCTACAGCACATCTGAATCGCGAGGTCGTTATTATCGCAAATACTCACCATGCGGTTAATAATGCCCTGCAGAAAATTCGTTCTATGGACAAAAAAGCTACACTCATAAAGGTCGGTTCAGAACTAAAGTCGGAAGAATTGGATGATACAGTGCTGAAATTTGAGAAGTTCAGCGAATATTATGAGTATAGCTATAAGAACAGGAAAAAGAAAAGAACAGGTCATATCATTGGTATGACAATATGGGGTGCCATTACGCATTTAGGACTCCGTCATCATGCGCATTTCCGTCCTTATATTTCTCTTGTCGACGAAGCATCGCTTATGCCACTTACGCTTGCAACTATTTTGGGGAAGACTGCTCCATCAGTCTGCCTTTTTGGTGATAGCCGACAAATGCCTCCAATCTTCCGTCCTGAACTTGAGAGCAACGAAAACTCCATATCTATTTTGGACTATTGTTCCCAAAAAGTAGAAGGTGTTCCCGTGATAGCTCTCCACACGACCTATCGCATGAACAAGGATATTACAGATGTGGTGAGTAAGTCCTTTTACGAACCATATGGTATTATGCTTCATAGTGCAGAGATGGTTGCAGAAAGCAAATTCGAATCTCCTTATTTAAATAATAAAGGGCTGGATGATGCCTTGACTTTCATGCCTTCTGACTTTTCAACAGAAAACTGCGATGAAGAAAATGAGGACGAGGCTGAAGCTGTTATAACCTTGGTAAAAGAACTATTAGAAGAAGGACATACTCCCAATAGCATTGCTGTTATCACTCCTTTCCGCAAACAGGTGCGCTTGATAAGGTCAAAGGCTAATGAAGTTTTGGAACAAATGCCCTTAATTGATACTGTTGAACGTTTGCAAGGACAGGATGTTGATTGTATTATTCTGACCTTTGCAACAAGTAACTGCAAATATATTAGCGAAGTTCATCATTTTCTGTTTAATCCTAACAGACTCAACGTAATGATATCAAGAGCCAAGACAAAAGTGATAATTTTCGCAAGTAGTGAAATACAGAAAGAATTAAAAAACATATTGAAAACATCAGGGACTGGCGCCTGTCTCACGAAGATGTATGAAGTATGATATCTGATGTAAAAAGTAAGTATAAACATTAAACTATAGAAATTATGGAAACAAATTCTGGCATTTATATTATTTTTCTAGTAATCGTAGTTGTTATCTGGTTACTGCCTATCATCTTGTTTTTCAAAGTTTGGGGAATGTGTAATGATGTAAAAGAGATTAAGGAGATATTGGAGAGAATAGAGTCAAACAACTCAATTCACTCTGTGTAGAAAAGAAAAACAAACATTGAAATGATTCGGAATATTATTCAAAACCACGGGACTTTTGTCTCTATTTTGTTAGTATTAATTGTAGTAGAGTGCACACAGGAACCGACCCTATTGTGCACATCGGAATAACGAACTTAAAAACGAAACAGAACTATGAAACAACTGAAGATTTGGAGCATGATGATGCTCACCGCAACATAAAATAAAGTATTATTTGGTGCATTGGGATGTTTTCATTATCTTTGCACCCAGATTAGCAAATTATAAAGAACACAGCTAGTAAGCTTCGTTGCGCCTCAAAATAACCACTATACGCGAATAACGATAAGTCGAAAGCTGCCAGCTCACGTATGCAGAAGCGTGGGCATTGGTAGTATTATCGTTGGGGATGTGGTTATCCTTGAGGCGCGTAATTTTTCTGCTGGTGTCCATAGCTTCTGTTCTTGCGTGAGGTTAATCTAAAACAATATAAAAATGATACAAACAGCAGAATTAGCGAAAGCCATCGCTCAAGCTGAGCAGGCTCGCGAAAAAAAGTCGGCAATGGTAGCCAAGATTATGCGTTCAATAAACGACGCTGAAGGGCAGATAGCCCAACTCGTTAAACAAGACCAGGCGGAGGCATATAGAGCAATAGAATTACTGAAAGTGAATGACGACCTAAGACAAAAAAATGCGACACTGAGCAAAGCACTGATGGACGAACGGTCGAGGGCAAACCGACTGGAGGTAGAACTGAGCAAAAAGATGTTTGAATACCAGGATATGATAGTGAGGCTCAGAAAGGAAAAAGAAGGTTCCCAATACTGGATTGCAGCAGAGGACTATTACGACGAGCGTAAGCCAACAAGACAACAAAAGTTGCAGGAAAACAAAGAACGGATGATAGCGATGTCTACCATATTGTCTTTCGGCTCTACAAGAATGACGCAGGAGTCTGTTCAGACAATCGTTGACCTGTTGTATTTTGCGATAAACGACAGAACTCCTGAAGAAGATAAGATTATTAAAAAACTGATGGCCGACTTCAGAAAAGCGCTTAGACCGCAGATGGATGTGAAGGACTCTACACAGAATTTCTATATGAAATAAACTCTGAACAATCATGAAAGAGAAAGAAGAAGAGAATAAAGACAATCAGAGTGAGATGCCGAACTTCAAGGGAATGTTTGAAGGGGCAACATTGACCAACTGCACTCAGAACTTCATCTGGGGGAACGAGACGGTTCACGTTCACAGCGATGGGAAGAAAGCTACTGACAAAGAGGATGCAGACAGCAAGGAACTGACTAAGGAGCAGATGGCTCATGCTATCGAGAACTGCCAAGAATTTTTTTGGGGTAAAGCTTCTTATGCTGTTGTCTTTTGTGTTTGTCGTGATGATTACAAAATGACGCCCAATATGAGCGCATTCGAAAGGAAAGTAGAATTGCTTCCTTATAAAAAGAAAAGAGACTATGTCTGTAAGACGGGAACGATAACGAATGCTTTCAGCGACAACAGTATTTATTATTCCCATATTGACAAATGGGAGGAGGAAGGTGCCGATGAACGCCAAATCAAGCTACGCGATGTGCTAAGAATGAACTTAACGGAAGATTAAGTTCTGTAATTTGTTCTGTAAGTTCTGTAATTTGTTCTGTAGATGTCTAGAGTTTCTTTAGACATCTTTTTTTTGTCCTTACCTTCGCCGTTGAAAAGTTGGCCGACTTTTTTGAGAATATTTAAAAAAGTAAGAACAAAAAAATTAAAAGTTATGGAAATCAACAACAAGTATCAGATTGGACAGAAGGTATTCTTTCTGAACAATGGTAAGGCGAAATGCGACGAGGTGAAGAGCATTACTTTCTTCGTGTACAAGGATTCTATGAGTATCATGTATGGCTTTCAGAAGGATTCGTCAAGCCGCTACGAGCACGAGGTGTTCCCGACGGAAAATGCCCTGAAAGAATCAGTGTTTGGTAATTTAATCGATTTCGTCTGACTATGATTGGAAAGAATAATATTTTTAATATCCGGAAGGGCCCTAAGGCTTGGAAGGGTGAGACGGGAGCCAGGAATGGTTTCGTGGAGTTTGAGTCGCGCGAGTATGGCATCAGGGCATGGATCGTACTGATGCGCACGTATCGGCAGAAGCACCGCTGTGCCACGGTGCGCGCCATCATTACGCGCTTTGCTCCGCCCAGTGAGAACAACACGCAGGCGTATATCAAATACTGCAGCGAGCGGGTGTACAAGTCGGAGACGACGTGGCTCAGCACGACAGCAGATTACGTTCGCCTGGGCTGTGCAATGGCGCAGATGGAAACGGGCACGGAGCTTAAGGCAGAAGAGATTTACGAAGTGATGAGAAAATTCAATTTGAATTTTCTCAGAGGTGAGTAGTGAAAATCTTCTTCCGATGTGGATTAATTTAGGCACGGATGGACACGCATCTTTGACCAAGGTCAAAGCGAGCAAAGCTCGAGCGGGACACGGACTGCGCGACTTTTATTAAAGGACTACGAATTTCACGAATTAAACGAATTATAATTGTGTTCCGTGTATTCCGTGGCCATCCGTGCCAAAAAACATAACAAATTATGGGAAATAAAGAAATGTTACGACGGCTGGGAAATAGATGGGTGTTTGACTGCGCCAACCGGCTGATAATGGATGAGGGATTGGAGCGCAAGCATGCGTTCGCACAGGCTGCAAAGGCGTATCATCTGCTGGAGCAGTTGGGCAAAGGCGAGGTGCGCTTTGAGTATCTGAAAACGAACGGGGAGTTGCGACAGGCGCGCGGCACGTTGTGTCACGGCATCAGCGAGGCGTTCGACAACTATGCGTATAAGGACAAGCCTGACGTGGGGCAGAGGGACTACGGCATCATCGTGTATTTTGACCTTGATAAAGAGGAGTTCCGGAGCTTACACGTAAGAAACCTAGTAGTAATGATTAAAGAATAATTTTTTAGGCACGGATGGCCACAGATGGACACGGACTGCGCGACCTTATTTTTAGGCACGGATGGACACGGATGGACACTGTTTTTTGCCCTAGAAAATTCCGTGTATTCCGTGTCCATCCGTGCCAAAAAAACTGACGAAAGATGGAAAATGAATTTGAAGTAACGGTGAGGCAGACGCTGGTGAAGACGACGAGCGTGTTTACGGATGCTGTGCACGAGTGCGTGGAGCGTGACTATGACGCAACGACGGGGCGCTACGAATACACGTCGTCTGCCGAGCCAGACTGTGACCTGATGGAGCTGTTTGCTGAGCAGCAGCGGTCACCGCTGGAGATTATCCGGTGTTGCGAGCAGATCTGCAAGGAGCTGTTGAGCGAGGGACGGCGTAGGTGTGCGAAGGTGGACTTAGCCGACTTGCGCATCGACTGCGAGAACTGGGAAGAAGAGAGGTCTGAGGTCTGAGGTAAGAGGTCTGAGGTTAGAGGTAAGAAATAAACCGCAGATTACGCAGATTATACAGATTTCTCTCACCTCTTACCTCTCACCTCTAAATCTGAGCGAAGCGCGCTCGACCTTTGGTCGCTTTGCTTGCAAAGAATTTAATTTTTAATGTTTAATATTTAATATAAGAAGTGAATAAGAAACAATTGACGGAAGCGCAGATGCAGGAGCTGCTGATGCGCATGAAAAAGAATTACACTTACGATGCTGCCACTGGCAGGCTGACCAGCAGTCGCTATGGGCGAGCGGTAAAGGGTAAGAAAATTAATAAGAACGGGTACTTATGCGTGCTTTGCCGTATGGGCAAACGACAGATTGATGTTCTTCTGCACCATGCTGTCTGGGCGGTCTGCAAGGGTCGCTTTCCTACGCAGCAGATTGACCACATCAACGGCGACAGGGCCGACAACCGCATTGAGAACCTGCGGGAAGTGAGCGGCAGTGAGAACAGTCTGAATATGCTGTACCAGTGGCGTCCGAATGCTGTGACGGGGTTGCCCGGGGTGGCACCTAATCATGCTGGTTTTATAATAAAAAGCCATCAAAAATATTTTTTCCTTTATAACCCCTATGCGGCTTTTTTCCACTTGACATTAATTGGTAGAAGATTTAAATAAATATTTTTACATGATGAAAGAAATGAAGACAGCAAGTACACAAGGACTTTTGTGTCGTTTAAAGAAGGCTCTGAAGGGCCTTGAAAGTCAGTGCGAGCGCAGGGCGGCACTGAGACGATTGAAACACTACATCGCACTTCTGGAGAATGTGCAACAGATGCCATTGTTGACGAGGCTTTCCTATTGGGAGTGCGCTTACGTGGTGTTCGAATTCCTATACCGCAACAAGCAGTTGGATAGAACGGTCGGCAAGCTGGACACCGAGGTGAAACAGATATTGGATAGTGTGATATGTGAACTTTGGGACGATGATGAACATTGATGAGATGAAGCGCAGCATCGGTCATCTGCTGGATGACAGGGGGCTGACAACGGACTACAAGGAGCCGTCGGTCCGTCTGCTGCTGTACCACCTGTATGTCGCCATGGACATCTACCGCTACATGACTTCCTCGGAGAAGAACAAGGCGGGATTCTGGTACCGCACATTCAAGAATTCGTACCGTCTGACTGGATTCTTAAAAGAGCGAAAAAGAAAAAGAGACAAAGAAAAATCCCCCCTGCACCCCTCTTATAAAGAAAGAGAGACGGAGGTGAAAGAAAAAGCTCAGAAAAACCCACCCACCGTTGCAGACGCACACGAGGCTTTTCGAAAGGAATGTCTGGGTTATATCGGAAGGTATGAAGAGCAGCAGGTAGCCGATTTTTTCTTTTACTGGAGCGAGGCAGGCAGCGATGGCAGGATGCGATTTCAGAAAGAGCGTTACTGGAACATTGAAACTCGGCTGAAAAGATGGGTGAAGAATCAATATTCCGTTGCCGACGCTACTTCTGCCCTCCGCCTGAAGCGTCTGAAGAAGAAGGAACCGGAGTTGACTGCTGAGCGTGACGACAACAATGCACGGCTGGAGCAGGAGATTGCGGAACGGAAAGCCAGTGCTGTGTCGTATGAGGAGTGGCTGAAGATGAAAAAATAATTAGGCACGGATGGACACGCATCTTTGACCAAGGTCCGCTCGGCATCCCGAAGGGTGACGCTTGCCTAAGCAAGAAAGCGAGCAAAGCTCGAGCGGGACACGGACTGCGCGACTTTTATTAAAGGACTACGAATTTCACGAATTAAACGAATTATAATTGTTCCGTGTATTCCGTGTCTATCCGTGCCAAAAAAAAGAAGAAGTATGAAGGCAATGACAAGAGAGGAACTGGCGTATAGGGCTGGTGTTGACAGAAAGACGTTTTATCGGTATATCATGCGCCATAAAGATGAGCTTTGCGCTATGGGCATGAGGCCGCGCGAACGACTGCCGCCTGCCGTTGTGAAGTGGATAGTTGATGCCTACGGCGTCTCTATCGACGATGAATAATGGGGCATTTTGGGGCATTTTGTCCCATAATGGGGCATAATGGGGCAGCGCCCTTGCGAAATGTAGTAATTTTGCAATTGGAATTAAGAAAGAGCCGTGGAGAATTCCGGATAATCCATGAGTAATTTCGAATAGTCCAAAAGTATTTTCAAATACTCCAAAAGTAACAACGAGAAAATTAAAAATTAAATTTTAAGAATTATGGCATTAGAATTGAATTTGACCAAGAACACCAACGACGCCATTCAGGGTACGTTGGGTAAGTACTACGCTCGCGTAGAGTATAAGGGAACCATGGGTTTGCGCGAACTCGCCAGCCACATGCACCACCACAACACCGCCTTCTCGAAGGGTATTATCACCGGTGTGCTGAACGACATGGTGGACTGCATCAAGGAACTGGCGCTGCTGGGCTACGTGGTGAAGATTGA
>Ga0256404_1000517_pt1 | contig 100523 bp, 106 predicted proteins | sample RumenRJG_01DNA_FD_185990 | JGI IMG/M metagenome (GOLD analysis project Ga0256404, IMG submission 185990) | Bovine rumen microbial communities from Lethbridge, Alberta, Canada - RJG_01 | ecosystem: Host-associated > Mammals > Digestive system > Stomach > Rumen | place: Canada: Alberta...
ACCGCGCCGAAGGCGGAGACCGCGAAGAAAGCAGAAGCGCCGAAGGCGGAGACCGCAAAGAAAGCAGAAGCGCCGAAGACGGAGACCGCGCCGAAGGCGGAGACCGCGAAGAAGGCGGATGCGCCGAAGGCGGAGACCGCGAAGAAGGCGGATGCTAAAAAATCGACAGCGGACGATGACAAATAATCACGGACAGATGATGTCCTGCAGGAAGGCCCGGACCGGAAGGTCCGGGCCTTTTCTGCGTCTTGCGGGGGAATGCGGAGGGCGGTCTGGCGTGCAGGCGTTCTGCAGAAAATCGTCTCAAAATGTCGAAGAAGGAGATTTCCTGTCGGGAGGCGATAATTTACCGGGCAGACAGGGGCTGATATACTTTGCTTACATCGACAGGGAAAGGAGATTGATTATGATTGCTGAAGCGGTTCTTCTTCTGCTGCTTGGGGCAGCTGCGGTGATGGACAGGCGAAGATTCCGCGTGTCCAACAGATTGATTGCGGCCGGCTGCGCGGCGGGTATTCTGCTGCGGCTGCTGTCGGAGGGCCGGCATGCAATTCCTTCATTTATGGCAGGTGCGGCCTTGCCATTTCTGATCTGTCTGCCGCTCTTTGCTCTGTCGATGATCGGTGCCGGTGACATCAAGCTGTTCATGATGACCGGAATATACCTTGGGCCGAAAGGCGCTGTTCAGGTGATGGCCATGGCGTGTGTATTCGGCGCGGCGGAGGCGGTGTACCGGATATTGCGGTATGGAATCGGCAGAGAACGCTTTGCCTGTTTCTTCCGCTATCTGAAGACGGCACTGACGGGCCGCGAAGTGCAGCCCTATATGCTGCCGCAGGAGATGAAGCAGCACGCACAGTGGCTGATGCATTTTGCCGTACATATTTTTCTGGCAGCGGCTGTCTGCTGCCTGCTGCGGGGAGATTTGCCATGAAAAATCTGACACTTGATATCTATGACACGCAGCGGGTTTACGCGGACAGGCTGGCAGATTATATCAGCCGCATGCCGGATTCGCCTTTCATTGTGAAGGTGCACGTAGACGCCGCCGCCGAGCCGGCAGTGAGCACGGTGCCCGGGATCTGCCTGATCACTTCTTCTCTCTGGGAAAAGTGCCGGCGGGTCAGGGAGAGATCCGATGCTGTAATGCTGGATGAAACAGGAAAAAGCCGTGAAGAAGGCGTTCCCATTATTTACAAGTACCAGTCAGCCGCCGATATATACCGCGTACTGCTGGATTACTGTATGGAGAATGACCTGAGGCCGGCCGTCTCCGTGCGGGGCATGCGGCGCAGCTATGAACTCTGGCTGATCTACGTGCCGTGCGGCAGCCGCCGGCGGTCGGAGGAGGTCCTTGAACTTTGCCGAATGCAGAGTGAGAAGACGCGCACCCTCTATATCAATGCGGAGATGGTGACGAATTTCACGGCACTGACAGCACCGGCGGCGCATGAAGCCCAGGAGATTCACGATGAACCGGAGGAAGCGGGCCTTTCCGAACTCATTTACTACATGAAGCAGTACAAGGGAAGTGTCGGTATGCGGGTTGACATGATCGCCCGCCGCGCAGGAGAGCTGCACTATATTCCGCCGGCCGCAAACGGGCGGGAAATTCCGGAGATCAGCGGAGAAGAGTGGAGTATGCTGAACGCCGGTATCCGGGATGAGACCGAATACGGGACGGCGGTGATCGACTTCGGGCCGAACGTGCCGCCGGCGCAGCTTCTCGAGCAGTGCAGCCGGATCATTGCGGTGAGCGGCCGCAGTACATGGGAGATGCAGCTGATCGAAAAGTACCGGCAGATGATACAGGAGACGGCAGGCAGTGAAGCAGCAGAGAAAATCGAAATGCGGGGTGATGCTGACTGAAGAATTATCAGGAAATCAAAGCCGGACTGTCCGAGGAGATCAGAGCCAGAATGGACATGAATACACAGCTGACGGATGAGGAAATCGGACAGATCATCGACAATGCCATCCTGAATAAAAGCAGACAGGTTTTTATGAGTACGGCGGACAAGTTGATGCTGCGGCAGGAACTGTTCAATTCCATACGCCGGCTCGACCTTTTGCAGGAGTTAATTGACGACCCGGACATCACAGAGGTCATGGTGAACGGACCGGACAGTATATTTTATGAGAAAAACGGCCGTATCTATACCTGGGACAGACATTTTGAATCACGTGAAAAACTGGAAAATGTCATACGGCAGATCGTGTCGCGGGCGAACCGCCAGGTGAATGAGCGCTCGCCGATCGTGGATGCCCGCCTGATGGATGGTTCGCGTGTGAATGTCGTGCTGGATCCCGTTGCGATCAACGGACCGATCCTGACGATCCGGAAATTTCCGGAAGAGCGGATTACCATGGACAATCTGGTCCGGTGGGGATCGCTCGGGGAAGATGCGGCAGATTATCTGCGCTGCCTGGTCAGGGCACGGTACAACATTTTCATTTGCGGTGCGACAAGCAGCGGCAAGACGACTTTTCTGAACGCATTGTCAGATTATATTCCGCATGATGCCCGGATTATCACGATTGAGGATTCGGCAGAGCTGCAGATCCGCGGCATCAAGAATCTCGTCAGCCTAGAGGTGAGGCAGGCGGACAGCGACGGGGAAAACAGCATCACCATCCGCGATCTGATCAAGACGAGTTTGAGAATGAGGCCGGACAGGATAATCGTTGGCGAGGTGCGCGGCGCGGAGGCGCTGGATATGATTCAGGCGATGAACACCGGCGCCGACGGGTCCATGAGCACAGGACATGCCAATTCCCCGCTCGATATGCTGCGGCGGCTGGAGACGATGATACTGATGGACAATGACATTCCGCTGCGGGCGCTGCGCAGTCAGATCGCCTCGTCGATCGATGTGATCGTCCATCTTGGAAGGCTGCGCGACAAGTCGCGCCGTGTCCTTGAGATCACGGAGATTCTGGATCTGCAGGACGGCGAATACCGCCTGAATCCGCTTTTTGTTTTCCGGGAGAACAGGCATAAGCCTGACGGCGGCGATGGCATGCTGCACGAGCAGACGGCCTATGGCAAGATGGCTGAGCGGGTGGACGGTGCGCTGGTGCGCACGGACAATCATCTGCATAACCGCCGGAAACTGGCGGTGGCGGCGATAGACAGGACAGATCTATGAGAAAAGGAATCAGGTTTGCAGGAGCAGCAATTGGAAAAAAGAGGGGCGGCAGGGCAGAAGGCGCTGCGAAAGCAGAAGCAAAACAAGACAGAATGGCAGACAATACGCTGAGCCGGAAACAGAAGATTCTGGCCCGGTACCCGAACATGACGGGAAATGAAATCATGAAGACAGCTCTGCTCTATGCGCTGGTGCTTGCGGCCGTCATGTGGCTGTGTTTCCGGAATTTCCTTTTCTGCATGGCAGGTGTTCTGTTCGTGCCGGTGCTGCTGCGGCGCAAGGACCGGGAAGAGGGACGGAAGAAGCAGATGCGTATGCAGCTGCAGTTCCGCAAAACCATGGAGATGATGTATTCTTCGGCAGCAGCCGGGGCTTCCGCCGAGAAGTGCATAAGAGATACGCTGGCGGATATGCGGCGCACGCCGGAGGATTATACAGAACTGCTGCCGGCCTTTGAGGAGGCGGCGTGCCGGCTGGACAGCAATGTTTCGTTTGCCGAAGCCATGGAAGCCTTCGCCTCGCAGTGCAGCAGCAGCGATATCCGCAATTTTGTCAGAATTCTCTGCGCGGCGGTCCGCAGCGGCGGCTCGCTGCCGGATATTATCAGGAGGATGTCGGATGCCGTGCGCATGCGCGTCGAAGTCAATGAGGATATCGAGACGATGCTGACTGAGAAAAAGAGCGAACTCAGGCTGATGAAGATTTTTCCGCTTTGCATTCTGCTCTATCTCAGTCTTGTGTCCTCCGATTACATGGACGTGCTGTTTAACAGTGCCGTCGGGCACGGCATCATGATCGGTGCACTTGGCCTGTATATACTGGCGGTCTTTCTGGCAGAGAAGATTCTGGATATCCGTGTGTGACGGGCAAGCTGTCTGTAAGGGGGAATGCTTTTGAAAACGGCGTTGATCTGGGCTGCCGCGCTGGCAGCGGCATTGATTCCGGTGCTGAAAACACTGCGGATACAGCCGGGCAGCGGGATGGAGGATGAAAAAGTACCGCGGCATCTGCGCTGGCTCTGCAAGGGTGCCGCCTGGATCCTGATGCGTCTGCCTGCCAGCCTGTTCCGTTCCGGGAAGCTCACAGGCAAGGGCGCACAGGCGGCCGTACATCTGGAACCGGGTACCGATGAGAAAACTTTCATGGTCAGATACTATCTGAAAAACATGGTCATACTGTATGCCGGCATTTTGCTGATCTGCACCGCAGGGCTTCTGCTGTCGTTTGCCGGTGGGAAAATGCCTGTAGAGGGCAATGTACTGGAACGGGCGTCTGCCGATGGCAGCAGCCGCCAGGTTGCGCTCGAGGCGCAGGTCGGCGAGACGCAGGAGGAACTGACGGTCACGGTCGATCCGCGGCAGTATTCGCTGCGGGAGCGCAATGCGCTGATGAAGAAGGTGGAGGCGTACATCGATGAGACACTGCCGGGCAGCAATAAAGACCTGCAGCATGTGGATTCCGACCTCGTTTTTGCCGGAAGCTACGGATCAGAAAACATTGCGATCAACTGGATTCCGGCTGATTACGATATGATCGGGGCCGATGGCAGCCTCGTGCAGGATGCCGGATTTGACGTGCCGGCCCATACGGCGGTGACGGCGGAGATTGTCTACGGAGACTATCGGGAAACGATAACGAGAGAAATCACGATCACGCAGTTCCCGACGGATGAGACACTGAAGGGCAGGCTGGCAAAAGCCGTGGAAGAGGAGAACAGGCATACGGCGGAGAAAGAAGGATTCAGGCTGCCGGAAAGCATTGACGGTACGGCGGTCGTCTGGAGCTATGCAGACGGAACGCAGACGGCAGCGATTCTTTTTCTGATTGCCGCCGCCGCGGCGCTGCTGATCGCCGGAAATGACCGGAAGCTGCAGCAGGCGGCGGAAAAGCGGCGGCAGCAGCTGACAGCGGAGTATCCGGATTTTGTTTACCGGATGAGCCTGATGCTGGGCGCGGGCATGACCGCCCGCCGCAGCTGGACGGAAATTATTCATATATACGAAAGTGACGAACGTGAGAGAAAATACGGCAGTTATCTGTACAAAGAAATGAAGTATACTCTGGCGGGCATTGATGCCGGCGTACCCGAGCCGGAAGCCTATGCCGCCTTTGCAAGGCGGACGGAAAATGTGTCTTATCAGCATTTCTGCAGACTGCTTATACAGCTGATCCGCAAGGGAAGCCCGGGTATGAAGGACATGATGCTCAGGGAGGCGGAAAACGCCGAAAGAAACAGAAGGAATAATGCGAGGAAAATCGGCGGAAAAGCGGGGCTGCGGCTCCTTCTTCCGATGATACTTCTGCTTGTTGTAGTCATGATAGTTGTTATGGTGCCGGCCGTTCTGACGATGTAGGCGCCGGCAGGAATCGGAGGTATATATGAGTGAAAACCTGGATCGCCTGATGAAAAGATTTGTGCAGGAAGAAAATGCGGTCGCCGTTGTGGAGATTATTCTGATTCTGGTTGTTCTGATCGGACTTGTCATTATTTTCAAGGAGCAGCTGACGACGGTTGTCAATAATATTTTTGATAAGATTTCTTCACAGAGCAGCTCCATATGAGAAGGCTGCGCGGTGTTATCACGGTATACGCCGGCGTGGTTACGGTGCTGATTATTGCCGTCGGGCTGGCGCTTCTGGAGTCTGCGAGATTTTATGTCTGCAGCTCAGCGGCGAGACGGTATGCTGATCTGGCGGCGGAAATGACGTTTTCGCAGTACTGCAGGCCTCTGTCGGATCGTTATGACCTGTTTGTGTTTGACGCCGGCAGCGATTATGCGGGGCTTAAGACCTTTGACGGTATGCTGCAGAAGAACCTTGAGAAGGAGGAGGGCGGCCGTTTCCTCTCCATGTATGCCAGTGCGGATACGGCCGCGCAGGCAAAACATAACGGGCTGGAATCAGATGGCTGGTCACCGCTCATGAAGCAGGTCAGAAAATATGAGAAATACCGTATGGCGGACATCGCGGCTTCGGAACTGAAGGAACTGTTTGAGGGGTACAAGGACACGGAGTCCGGCAAAAATGCGCAGGAATATGCGGATCTGATCGAGGCACAGGGCGCGCAGCAGGCGCAGGCCGAGGCGGATGCAGCCGCGCAGGCAGAAAATGCCGTCCCGGATGCCGGTGCTGCGCAGCCGGCGGACCCGGGAGAGGGCGGCGCCGTCAAGGCGGCCGATCCCCGCAAGGGCATCGGGCAGTGGCTGAAGGGAAACCTTCTGCAGATCGTCATGGGCGACCAGCCGGTCTCGTCTAAGTCGGCCGATATTTCTTCCTGTACTTTTCAGACAGGCGAAGCGGAAAAGACGGATGCTGCCGATGAGTTTGAGGATTATCAGGAGGCGGGAGAAGATCTCAGTGCGCAGTCTGAGAAAGCTGCGGCGGACGGGTCTCTCCTCACGGATGATCTTCTTCTGGATGTCTATATTCTTGATAAATTCGGCTGTCTGACGGAAAAACCGAAGGATGATACCGGCCAGGCAGAGAGCGCACTGGATTATGAGCGGGAATTCATCATTTTCGGACACGGTTCGGATGAAGAAAATCTTGAGAGTGCTTTTGCGGCGATTGACGGTATACGCCTGATGATGAATCTTCTGTATCTGCGGACGGACCCGGATCGTATCCGGGAGGTCGCGGAGCTGTCGACGGCGATCGGCGCGGCGCTGCCGCTGCCGGGTGCTTCCCTGATAGTGGAGCTTTTGCTTACGCTGTGCTGGGCGGGCGCCGAGGCGGCAGTGGACTGCAGCGCACTGGCGGAAGGCAGGAAGGTGCCGCTGCTCAAGGACAGGAATTCGTGGAACCTTTCCCTGGAGAATCTGAATGAACTAGCCGGGAAGAACAATGCATCATCGTATGCCAAAGACAGCGATGGCCTGACTTACGGACAATATCTGTCGATACTGCTTATCATGGTGCCGAAAGAAACCAGAATCCGGCGGATGCTCGACATGATGGAGCTGAATACACGGCTTTCTGCAGGTTATGAGAATTTCTCTTTTGCCGGCAACGTGACCGAAGCCCGGTTTACCGGCAGCGTGCAGATCAAACCGGTATTCACTCTGTGGCAGGGCACGGTGAAGTCGGACTATACCTGTGAATATACCTATGTTTCGGATCAGACGGCGGCGGCTGATGAGTGAGGAGGTGAGTCATATGCCGGCTGAAAATAATCACACACACTATTTTTCAAAACAGAAAATCGGAGCAGCAAAAAAATTTTTACGGCTGGCATTCGGACGCCGCAGCGGCAGTCTGACCGTGGAGGCCGCGCTGGTGATGCCGCTGTGCCTTTTTGCACTGGCTGCTGTTTACAGCCTGTTCGGTGCACTGGGTACAGCGGAGCAGATCAATGTTCTGCTGTGCAGTGCAGCACGGCAGACAGCGGCCTTTTCCGCGGCGGAAAACGGAACGGGAACAGCAGAAGCGGCAGCTTTTTTTGCGGCGGATTGCCTCGAACAGGGAGCTAACCTCGATATGGCCGGCGGCGCTGCCGGCATACTGCTGCAGGCGGAAACAAGTGCGGATCATATTATAACGCTGCACGCGCATTACCGTCTGAAGCTGCCGCTTCATATCCGGATTCCGGTTACAGATACGGTCAGTACGCGTGCATGGCTGGGAGATACGGGAGGAACCGGAGACGGCTCTTCTGCATCCGGAGACGGCGGCGGACAGGTATATGTGGCGGAAAACGGCGTGGCTTATCATAAAGATCCGAATTGTGTCTACCTGCATCCGGGAATCCGCAGCGTAGCGCCGGAGGCGTTAAGCGGGCAGCGGAATATATACGGAAGCCGCTACAAAAAGTGCGCCCTGTGCGGCGATGATATCGCGGACCCGTCTGCAGTCTATATTACGGCATACGGCGAGACATACCATACATCGCGGCAGTGCAGCGCTCTGAAACGGACAGTCGGCACCATGACACAGGATGATGCGGCCGGTGAAGGGCTGCATGCATGTCCGAAGTGCGGGGGCGGAGAATGATCAGATGGCTGACTTTTTTGAATCTTCTTTATCCTGCCGTCAGTGATGTCCGGCACAGAGAATTTTTTGTATGGCCGATTCTGGCAGGGGCCGGCGCGGAGGCGGTGATTGCACTGCTTTGCGGCAGTATGCAGCAGGGCGTATGGCCGCTGGTTGCCGGCTGCATCCCGGGCGTGCTGGTGTGTCTGTATTCCCTGATCACGAAAGGCGCGGTCGGTATGGGCGACGGACTTTGCATTCTGGTAACCGGCTTTTTTATCGGCGCGGAGGACACGTTTGTGATCTGCATATCCGGGTTTATGGCTGCAGCGGCCGTCGGTCTTATCCTGATTGCCCGCGGGCAGCGCCGCGCCGCACTGCCGTACATGCCGTTTTTTACGGCTTTTTATATTCTGAACTGGTATTTTGCATGGAAGGGGTGAGACAGATGACTTTGAAAGGAAGCTTCACGGTCGAAGCGTCCTTTGTAGTACCTTTCATCACATTTATTCTGGCGGCCATGCTGTTTTTGATGATGACCGGACACGATACGGTCATCATGCACAGCTGCCTGTACCGCAGCTGCGAGCAGGCAGTCTTTTCAGAACATGCCGAAGCGGAAAATCCTTCCGGCAGTCTGATGGCGGCCAGCGCGTCCGTTTCGGCGGGCGCAGGCAATGCGGTTTCGGATGCACTGCGTCTGCGCGTCAGTGCCAGCGGCAGCGTATCCGGAACGGCGCGTTATCCGGGATTTGCCCGGCCGTTTACGCGTCGGGGATCGTTTGATTACGGCAGGGATGCGACGGTATTCCGCATCGATTATGTCGGAGATATTCTGCGTGACAAATTGAAGGATGATCTGACCGGCTGACCGGCCTGCAGAGGCCGGCGGCCGGATTGCATAGAGAAAGGGGGAATTGGATGGATATTACGTTGGCCAGGGAATCGTGCCGGACGCTGCTGATCATACAGGGAGACGGCGTGCAGGAAGGCTCTTACGAGGACCTGATGCTGGGCAATGCGCAGTCGGAAGCGCTGCTTCCCTTCAGCGTACAGTATGAAGATGCGGCGGGTGTTTACCGCTATGATGTAACCGGCCTGCTTTCTTATCAGGATTTTACGGCGCAGCGCTCGCTGCCGTATGACATGCTGCGCCGGCTGCTGATGAGTATTACGGAGATGTCGTCCGCGGTGGATGAGTATCTGCTTGATCCGGATTCCGTTCTGCTCGATCCGGCGTATATTTTTACGGATCCTGAAATGCAGCAGGTACGCTTTGCCTATGTGCCCGGATATCACCATGATTTCGCCGACGGACTGCGTGAACTGGCAGGCGATCTGCTGGAGCGGGTTGATTATGACGACAGGCAATGCGTTTTCCTTGTCTATGAACTGTATCGGATGGTGAAGTCGCCGGGATTTCATCTGAGTCAGCTGAAAAGCCTTCCGGCTCTGGCCCGGGCGGCGGAGGCTGAGATCCGGCTGCAGCAGGAAGAGACAGATGAAAAGCAGGCGGCAGGGGAGGAAACGGAGAAAGCGGATGCGGCGGATGAGAAAGCGCCCTGGATAGAAGAGGAGGAGACGGAAACACAGACGCAGGAGAATCTATTCGAGGGCCTGTTTCAGAACGCAAAGGGAAAGAAGGAGACGGACATCATGCCGCATCATTTTTCTGTCCCGCTTGCCGTTACGGGGCTGTGCCTGCTGATGCTGATCTTCTATAATACCGGTGTGATGGACAAAGCCGTCCGGGCAGCCGGCCTGACGGTAGGTGCGCAGGTGCTGACGGTTGTGCTGATGGCGGCAAGCTGTCTGTTCATTTTTCTGCTGCGGAAAATCCGCGCCGGGCTGTCCGGCAGGCGAATGCACGGTGAGGAGACAAATGAATTCTGGGGCGATCTGCTCAAAGGCAATTACGCATACGATGAGGCGGAGGATGAGCCGGTAAAGCGCTCCCTGCACCGTAATTGACATTCCCTGCTTTCTGGAATAAGATGATCGTAGATTAAAAAAGGAGAAGCAGTATGGCATATTACTCCGGAAGGCGCGGAAATTCGTACTTTGCGAAGGCGCCTGTTAATTCTGCGATTATTGCGGCGAATATTATTGTCTTCATTCTGCTCAGCATGGGCGGCGACACGACCGATGCGCAGTACATGTATCTGCATGGAGCGGATTTCTGGCCGGATGTATTTTACAATCACGAATACTGGCGGCTGATCACATGTGCTTTCATTCATTTCGGCACGTCGCATATTTTCAACAACATGCTGGTGCTTGCCTTTATCGGTGACAATCTCGAGCATGCGCTGGGGCATATCCGCTATCTGATTTTCTATATGGCCTGTGCGGTGCTGTCCAGTCTTGCATCCGATTACTGGGCGATGCATACGGGGTCCTATGCGGTATCCGGCGGTGCGTCCGGTGCGATTTTCGGGGTGGTCGGCGGCCTCCTGTTCATAGTGATCATGAACAGAGGCAGGCTGGAGGATCTGAGTACGGAACAGCTGATGCTGTTTGCGGCGTTTTCAATCTATCACGGTGTCATGAGTGCCGGAACGGATAATGCGGCACATGTCGGCGGCCTGATTGCCGGTGCAGTGCTGGCACTGATTCTCTACCGCAAAAAGAGCAGCGGCAGAAGGAACAGAAGCGAATGGAACGGCGGTTACGATAACAGCAGTTATTACGATATATAATTACGACAAGATAAGTCAGGAGGTATACGATGGTAGACAATGATTGCATTTTCTGTAAGATAGCCGGAGGGGAGATCCCTTCCGATACGGTTTATGAGGATGATCTGTTCCGGGTAATTCTGGACCTGAATCCTGCCACGAAGGGTCATGCCCTGATTCTGCCGAAGCAGCATTATGCCAATATCTATGAGATTGACGAGGATACGCTGCAGAAGCTGATTGTGCTGGCTAAGAAGGTTGCCTGCGCGATGAAGGATACACTTCACTGCGACGGCCTGAATATCGTGCAGAACAATGGACTGGCAGCCGGACAGACCGTATTCCATTTTCATCTTCACATCATACCGCGGTATGAGGAAGACGGCCAGGATCTGAACTGGATTCCAGGCAAATCCGATCCGGCAGAGCAGAAGAAGCTGGCCGGTATGATCGGTGCGGCGATCAAATGATTTTTGATATTATACAGAACAGATAAAAGAGCCGCTGCGTGATATGCACCCGGAAAGGTGGCATGTCACGGAAGACGGCTCTTTTATTATGCGGCAGCGCCGCGTTTTATGACTATCTCTGCGATGGTAAGAAAGACCTTTTGGCGTCAGGCCTGTGCTTCCGGTCCGCCGGTAAGGCTGTCGAGCAGATCGGCGATAATCCGGATCGGATTGCCCTGCTGGCTTTCATTCATGGCCTTGATATAATCCTCGCGGTGTCTGTAGACCTTATCGATCGCTTTCAGCAGAACCTCATCGGTGATTTTCTCCTGCGGGAGAAGATAGGAAAAGCCCTGCTTTTTGAACGAGCGGGCGTTCAGTATCTGGTCGCCGCGGCTGGCACCTGTCGGAAGCGGAATCAGGATATTCGGCTTGCGCAGGGCGAGCAGCTCGCAGATGGCGTTGGCGCCGGCACGCGAGATCACGAGGTCGGCTGCCGCAAACAGATCCTTCAGCTCTTCGCTGATGAATTCGTACTGTACATAGCCTTCCGTGTGATCCAGCGTCGGATCGAGGTTGCCGCGTCCGCACAGATGGATCACATCGTATTTCGGTGTGAGCTTCGGCAGGACAGAACGCACGGCGTTATTGACAGCGACGGCGCCGAGACTGCCGCCGATAATAAGGATGACCGGTTTGTCGCCGGTAAATCCGCAGAACTGCAGGCCGGTCTGTCTGTCTCCCTCGAACAGCTCCTGACGGATCGGGGAACCGGACAGGACGGACTTATCTGCCGGAAGATACTGCATTGTCTCCGGGAAATTGCAGCAGACCTTGTCCGCAAAGCGGAGACTGATCTTGTTGGCAAGACCCGGCGTCATATCGGATTCGTGAATGACGGTCGGAATATGCAGCGAATGCGCCGCGATGACGACCGGTACGGAGACATAGCCGCCTTTGGAAAAGATGACATCCGGACGGATGGTTTTCAGCACTTTCTTCGCCTCGGAGCATCCCTTGATAACGCGGAAAGGATCGGTGAAGTTTTTCCAGTCGAAATTGCGGCGGAGTTTTCCGTTGGAAACGCCGTAATACGGGACATTGATTGCTTCGATCATATCCTTTTCCATGCCCTTTTTCGAGCCTACATAATAGATTTCATAACCGCGCCGGCGAAGTTCCGGCATCAGAGCGATATTCGGCGTGATATGACCGGCGGTGCCGCCGCCTGTAAGAACGATTTTCTTCATTTCTGTTTCTCTGCCTTATATGCCTTGAGTCCCTGTGCGAACTGATCAGGGCAGGAAGTGCCGCGGTAGCCGCACTGAATACCATCGAGCAGGGAAATGAGTTCGTCGACCGTATGGCCGGCAGACAGTCTGGCAACACCCTGTGTATTGCCCATGCAGCCGCCTTCGAAAACGACTTTTTTGACAATATTGTCTTCTACGTCAAAGTACACTGTGCTGGCACAGGTACCCTTCATTCTGTATTTGATTTTATCCATTTGCAATCTCCTTTCTGCGCACTCATTGTAGCAAACTTTAAACACTAAAACCAGTAGGACCCTGCAAAAATATGCTATACTGAAGAATACAGAACATTTATTTCCAGTCGGAGGTTAACGGTTTATGATAGGAATCATCGGAGCCATGGATCAGGAGGTTCGCACCCTGGTCAATGAAATGTCGGAGAAAAGCGTCAATAAGAAAGCGGGAATGGAATTCTGCTCCGGACGCCTTCTCGGCAAAGATGTTACGGTTGTCATCAGCGGTGTCGGCAAGGTCAGCGCAGCGGCCTGCACACAGATTCTGGTGGACGATTATCACGTCGATGCGGTCATCAATTCCGGGGTGGCCGGCAGTCTGGACAGCCGGATCGATATCGGCGACATCGTCGTTTCAACGGACGCGGTGCAGCATGATGTGGAAGCTACCATCTGGGGCTATATGCCGGGCGAGATCCCGATCCTGAAGAAAGCGTATTTTGAGGCGGATCCGGGACTGCGCAAGGTGATCGTGGATGCATGCCGGAAGGTGAATACTGACATTCACGTATTTGAAGGACGCGTTGCCAGCGGCGACCAGTTCGTATCGAGTATGGAACAGAAGAAGAAGATCCGCGATACATTTCACGCCTGCTGCGCGGAGATGGAAGGCTGTGCCATCGCGCAGACTGCATGGCTCAACCGTATTCCGTTTGTAATCATACGCGCTATTTCCGATAAGGCCGACAACAGTGCGACCATGGATTACAATGAATTTGAGAAAAAAGCGATCGAACATTCTCTGGCTCTGCTCCGGGCAGCACTGCCGCAGCTGAATTACTGATCGAAGATGGGAGAATACAATGTCATCGAACAAAGAAACTGTTTATGTAATCGGGCACAGAAATCCGGATACCGATTCCATCTGTTCGGCGATAGCACTTGCCAATCTGAAGAATGAGCTGGCCAAGCAGCACCGGCCGGTTCCCGTATCGGCAAGCTACAGCGGAACGGAGCCTTCCAATGTCGTGTACAAGGCAGCCATGGCCGGAAAGCCGAATAACGAGACGCGCTATGTACTGAACCGTTTCGGCTTCAAAGCCCCGTATTTTCTGCCGGATGCCAGGACACAGGTGAAGGATATTGTCTACAGCAATGCCACGATGGTCAGGGAAAATATTTCTCTGCGCACGGCGTGGCTGAACATGCGCCGCGTGAGCAAATCCACACTCGGCGTGGAGGATGAGGACGGCAATCTGGCCGGCGTTATCACGACCGGCGATATCGCCAAATCCTATATGGCTGTATTTGACAACGAAGTGCTGGCACGGGCGAAGACCCCGTACCGCAATATTATCGAGACGCTGAACGGCAAACTGCTGACCGGTGACCCGGACCGGATTGTCGAAAAAGGCAAGGTGAGAATTGCAGCGGCCAATACCGATATCATGCGTCAGCTGATCGACGAGCACGACGTCATTATCACGAGCAACCGCTATGAGTCGCAGCTGTGTGCAATCGAGCAGAAGGTGGATATGATAATCGTCTGCGACGGTGCGCGCGTTTCGAGGACGATTCAGATGATCGCCCGGGAAAATGACTGTGCGATTGTCAGCACGCCTTATGGAACCTATGAGGCGGCGCGCCTGATCAATCAGAGCATGCCGGTCGGCTATTTCATGACGAGAAATCCGATCCGTTTCCGGAATACGGATTATATCGACGACATCCGCAGTGTGATGACACGCGAGCGCCATCGTGATTTCCCTGTCGTTGACGGCAGAGGACATTTCGTCGGCATGATTTCCCGGCGGAACCTGATCCGCATGAAGAGCAAACAGCTGATCCTGGTTGATCACAACGAACCGGGACAGGCCGTGAACGGCATTAAGGAAGCGGAGGTGGTCGAGATTGTCGATCACCACAAGCTCGGCACGCTCGATACGGTAAAGCCGATTGTCGTGCGCAACCGCCCGGTCGGCTGCACGGCGACGATTGTGACGAAGATGTACGAAGAGAGCAAGGTGGAGATATCGCCGGAAATCGCCGGCCTGCTCTGCTCTGCGATCATTTCCGATACGCTGCTTTTCCGCTCACCGACCTGCACGCCGCTGGATGAGAAGACGGCGCAGCGCCTGGCGCAGATCGCGGGCATCGACCCGAAGGAGCACGCGATTGCCATGTTTGATGCGGGCAGCGAATTCATGAATATGAGTGAAGATGCCATCGTCTATCAGGATTTCAAGAAGTTCAAATCCGGTGACATCACTTTCGGTATCGGTCAGGTCAACTCCATGAGCAAGGATGACCTGCAGAAGGTAAAGGATCGTCTGAAACCGTATATCAGCAAGGTTATGGATAAGGAAGGCATGAATATGCTTTTCTTCATGCTGACCGATATCGTGGAAGACGGCAGCCTCGTGATTTTCTGCGGCGACAAGGCGCAGGAGCTCCTGGAAAACGGTTTTCACAAAGAGGTGTCAGACGGAGAGGCATATCTGGACGGCGTTGTTTCCCGTAAGAAACAGTTCCTTCCGGTGCTGCTTGCCGAGCTGAACAGACAGGAGGCATAAGATGACTGATAAAGATAAAGTATTTGTGATCGGACATAAAAATCCGGATACGGATTCCATATGTTCAGCCATCGCCTATGCCTGGCTGAAAAACAGACTGGACAGTTCGCACCATTATGTGCCTGCCCGTGCCGGTGAGATCAATCCGGAGACGCAGTACGTACTGGATGCATTCGATGAGCCGGTGCCGGAGCTGGTGACCGATGTCCGCACGCAGGTCAGCGATGTCGACCTGGCGGAAGGGGAGATTGTGGACGGCTCTCTTTCTGTGCGGCGCGCATGGGAGCGTCTCGTTCAGAAACACGGTTCCACGCTGATCGTTCTGGATGATCACGGCGGCCCGGCCGGCCTGATCACCATCGGCGATATCGCCAAATCCATTATGGATGTGCAGGATGATACGGTGCTGGCCGATTCCCATACGTCCTACAGCAACCTGATCGACGCACTGGGTGCGGAGGTGCTGGCCGGCAATATCGAAAATCGGACGGTGACCGGCAAGGTGATTATCGCGGCGTCCAATCCGGATCAGATGGAAGAACTGATTGAGCCCGGTGACATGGTTGTCCTGTCGGACCGCTACGAGGCGCAGCTGTGTGCACTTGAGATGGGCGCCGGCGCGCTGATTGTCTGCGCCAACGGCGAAGTCAATCAGCATATTATCGAGATGGCGGATGAGAAGAACACGGTGGTTCTGCGGACGCAGTACGATACGTTTATCACGGCCCGCCTGATCAATCAGAGCATCCCGATCGAGTATTTCATGGTCAGAAAAGGCATTCTGTATTTCCGCGAAAATAACTTCATCGACAAGATTACGGATACGGTTGCCAATGTACGGCACAGACAGTTTCCGGTTCTCGACAGCCGCGGCCGCTTCGTCGGCATGCTGACGCGGCAGGCCCTGCTGGAGCTCGACCGCAAGAAGGTGATCCTCGTGGACCACAACGAGCGGGACCAGGCGGTGGACGGCCTCGAGGAAGCGGAGATCATGGAGATCGTCGATCACCATAAGCTTGGCAATGTGCAGACGATTGCTCCGATTATGTACAGAGGACAGCCGGTCGGCTGCACTTCCACAATTGTCTATATGATGTATCAGGAAAATGACATCGATATTCCGCCGAAGATGGCGGCCATGATGTGCTCGGCGATTATTTCGGATACGCTGCTTTTCCGTTCCCCGACCTGTACGCCGGAGGATAAGGCGGCCTGCGAGGCGCTTGGCGAGATCGCGGGCATTGACCTGGAGGCACATGCGAAGGGCATGTTCTCCGCACTGAGCGATTTCGACAGCATGAGTGACGAGGAGATTCTCTATCAGGATTTCAAGGAATTCACAGCATCCGATACGCATTACGGCGTCGGACAGATCAGTTCCATGGATTCCGAGGCGCTGGAGAAGCTGGCTGCCCGGATGGAGCCGTATATGGAGAAAGAGCTGGAGGAAAAGGATTTCGACATGATTTTCCTGATGCTGACGGATATTCTGCAGGAGTCGACGACGTTTCTCTGCGTGGGCGACGATGCAGCGGAGAAGGTAGCCAAGGCGGCAGGCGTCCCGGTCGGCGCCGGCAATTCTGTTTTCCTCAAGGGCGTTGTCTCCAGGAAGAAGCAGATCGTGCCGCTTCTGTCGATGGCGATTACCTGAGGAGACGGTTATGGGAAAGCAGGTCTGGAAACCAGGTAATATGCTGTATCCGCTGCCGGCGGTCCTGGTCAGCTGCGGCGACCGCAGCGGGGCAATCAATGTCCTGACGGTTGCCTGGACCGGCACGATCTGTTCGAACCCGCCGATGCTGTATATCTCCGTGCGCAAATCGAGGTATTCCTATCACATTCTGAAGGAGACGGGCGAGTTCTATGTCAACCTGACGACGGAGGCACTCGCATCCGCGGCGGATCTGTGCGGTGTCAAATCCGGACGGGATATTGACAAGTGGGACAATGCGGGCATTACACCGGCCATGGGCATGCTGCAGTATGCACCGTATGTGGAGGAAAGCCCGGTCTGCATCGCCTGCCGCGTAAAGCAGATCATGGAACTTGGCAGCCACGATATGTTTATCGCGGATGTGGTCGGCGTCTACGCCGATGAAGCATACATGGACGAGAGCGGCCGGTTCAATCTTGCTGCGGCAAAACCGATTGTCTATTCCCACGGGCAGTATCACGGCCTCGGCAAGGCACTGGGTTCATTCGGATTTTCGGTCCGTAAGAAAAAGAAGAAAAAACATTCATAATATATAGGGCGGCTTCTGATGAGGAGCCGCCCTTTTTTTATTAGCATTTTTAACAAACAGCTTTCATGAAATTGTCTATTATGACTAAAATTACCAGAACAATCAGCAAACAGATACCCTTTTTTATGAGATATGTTATACTTGTTTTGATATTTTTCATATCTTTTAACGCTGATATAAACAGCGGCAATATTTTAATAGAAGGGGGGATTGCATGAAAAACAGGTGGAAATATGCAATTGCAGCATCAGCTTTTGCCAGCCTGATTTTCCTGGGACATCCAGGAGATGCCTGGGCAGAAGAGAATGATACTGCAGTGCAGCAGACAGCCGAGACGCGTGATGATGAAACGGTACTGGACAGTACGGTACAGATTGAATCGAAAGCAGGATCGGCACAGAAAGAGGAATCTGCTGAACTGACGGCCGGTGAAGATACGGACAAGCAGAATGCAGAAAACTCTGAAATTTCCGAAACCGCAGAGTCTGAGACAGATGAGGACCAGAAGGATGTGCAGACAGCTGACGATGCGCAGCCAGCTGATGATGTGAAGTCGGCAGATAATGCACAGACATCTGACACTGTACAGCCATCAGACGATACTGCCGAGCTGGCGGTCAAACCGAACGTACAGAAAATGGCAGTACTTGCGAAGGCAGCACCAGCACCAGCCACCAAAACAGGTTTTACCAAGACGGTAGAGAGCGGTACCTATGTTATTGCATCTGCACTAAATGGTTTCAAGATGCTTGATGTTACCGGTGCCAGCACGAAAGATTCGGCGAATATTGAGCTTTATGAAGCGAATGGATCCGATGCGCAGAAGTTCGTGGTAACCTGGAATGATGATGGATATTACACCATCATGAACAAAAAATCCGGAAAATATCTGGATGCTGCATCGGCTGGCACTGCGAACGGGACCAACATACAGCAGTATACGGGAAATGGCACGGATGCCCAGAAGTGGTTTATCGTGCGCGGAGAGGACGGATTTTTCCAGATCCTGTCCAAACTCAGCCAGAGAGCCATTGATATCAAATGGGGCGATCAGGCCAATGGCACTAACGTATGGCTTTATGACCGCAATGGCACCAAGGCACAGCAGTTTAAGTTCCTGACAGCCGCTGACTGTGTTGAACTTGCCAATGGTGTATATGAGATTGCTTCTGATCTCAATCAGAAAGAGGTACTTAACATTAATAATGCAGCGATGTACAGTGGTGCCAACCTGCAGCTTGCTGATTACAACAGCAGTGATGCGCAGAAATTTATTCTGACCGGAACGGGCGGCGGTACTTATCGTCTTACATCTCTTTCATCAGGCCAGACAATCGATCTGACCGGCGGAAATAGCAAGCCGACCACGAATATCATGCAGTACAGCAATAATGATCGTTCTTCTCAGAGATGGTATATCCGTGATACAGGCGATGGTACATTCTATGTTGTACCGGCAGCAGCAACCGATAACGCCATGGAAGTTGCGGGCAGCAGTGCAGTTAACGGTGCAAATATCTGGTCCAACACGCAGAGCGGATCAGATGCACAGAAGTTCATTTTCAATCGTGTTGCTTATACACCATTAACCGGTGAGTATACTATTGCAGCTTCTGCAGATCACAGCGAGGTTTTTGATATCAGATACGGATCAAGACAGCAGAAGGGAAATCTGCAGATGTATACCAGCAATGGAACACTAGCACAGAAATTCATCATCAAGGACTGCGGCGACGGCTTTGTAACCATTGTCAATGCTAATTCAGGTCATGTGCTTGATGTCACTAACGGCAGCAAAGATAATCGTGCCAATGTGCGTCAGTTCGCGAGTAACGGTACGATGGCACAGAAGTGGATCGTGCATGTCAATGATGACAAGACGGTTACGATTATCAATGCCAACAGCAGCAAGGTGCTTGACATCCGCTTTGGTGCACTGAATAACGGAGCCAATGTATGGCAGTATGACTGGAATGATTCCAGCGCTCAGAAATTTGTTCTGACCAGAACATCCGGTAAGAATAATGCCGCAATTGACTATTCCTATGAATATATTGCGGATGATGCAGACCGCAGAATCGCTGACCAGTCCAGTGATACGGATTACGCAATTGTAGTAAACTGCAATACGCATCAGCTTTCATTATATGAAGGCGGCCAGGGCTGCTGGAACAGAATTGCAAGATGGGCCTGCGGCGATGGCTACTGGGCTCCGACACCGAAAGGAAACTTCAAGATTTACTACCGCAGAGAGTATTTCGATGATAAGTGGGGCTACACATGCTGGTATGCTTCTCATTTCTATGAAGACACCCATGAAACCTACATGATCCATTCGGTTGTTTACAACCTGCACAGTCAGACCAGTATTCACGACGGACGTCTTGGTCAGGCTGTATCTCATGGATGCATCAGACTGAAACTTGAAAATGCCAAGTGGATTTATGATCACTGTGCTAATGGCACACGTGTATCGACATTCTGATCATCTGACGGACCTTTGAGCCGGTCGGTAAAACCGGCAGTCTTTTCCCCGGCATTCGGCATTGACAGTCGTTTGCCGGGGTATTTTTATTCTGAAAAATTGCCTGAGAAATAACATTCATGGACATTGTATGATATACTGTAACTAACAGATTTTTTTCAGAATCCGTATGCCTGCGGATGCTGAAAAGAGGGGAGGATTGTATGAAAGACAGATGGAAGTATGCTCTTGCTGCATCCGTTTTCGCCGGCCTTCTCAGCCTCGGAAATCCAGGCAGTGCGTTGGCAGCAGACGGCAGCGGCGCAGCCGTGCAGCAGAATGCAGAGCAGAAAACAGACAGCAGTGCAGTGCAGTCTGACCAGGCAGCACCTGCCGGAACGAACACGGATAATTCGTCCGGCGCAGCAGCCGGTACGGCGACCGACACAGCGACCGGCACAGTGACTGGCACAGAAACCGGTACGGCGTCCGATACAGAAACCGGCACAGCGACTGGCACAGCGACCGGCACGGAATCGGGTACAGATCTGAATACGGCATCCGGCACGAATACCGCTGAGACCGGCACGGAGACACCGGGAACCGGTACGGAGACACCGTCCGGAACCGATCCGGAGACACCGTCCGGCACCGATCCGGAGACGCCATCCGGAACTGATCCGGAGAAGCCGGAATTTGAGAAGACAATTGAGAGCGGAGTGTATGTTATTTCTTCCGCACTGAATGGCTTCAAAATGCTGGATGTTGCCAATGCCAGCAAGGCTGATGCAGGAAATGTTCAGATTTATGAAGCTAACGGTACGGATGCACAGAAATATGGAGTAACCTGGAATGAAGATGGGTATTATACCATTAAAAATCAGAATTCCGGGAAATATCTGGATGCGGCCTGGGGCGGCACTAAGAATGGAACCAACGTGCAGCAGTACGAAGGCAACGGGACGGATGCACAGAAATGGTTTATTGTCCGCAAGGGCAACGATTTCTTCAGCATTCTGAACAAGCTCAGCATGAAGGCAATTGATATCAAATGGGGCGAAACCGGCAATGGTACCAATGTATGGCTGTATGACAGCAACGAGACGGAAGCGCAGAAGTTCAGATTTCTTCCTGCTGCCAGCGGTGCAGAACTGACGGATGGCGTTTATGAGATAGCTACTGCTCTTGATCAGAACAAGGTAATGGATATCTCGGGCGGAACCATGATGTCGGGTGGAAATCTGCAGCTATATCAGAAAAACGACACGGAAGCACAGAGATTTATTCTGTCCGGAACGGGCGGCGGCACTTACCGTCTGACATCACTTGTTTCAGGTCAGACTATTGATCTCATGGGTGGAAGCAAAAACATCGGAACGAATATTTTCCAGTATTCGAATAATAACCGTTCTTCCCAGAGATGGTATATTCGCCAGACAGGTGATGGTACCTGTTATATTGTTCCTGCTGCAGCAACAGACAATGCAGTAGATGTGGCCTGTGCAAAGACAGCCAACGGCACCAATATCTACTCTTATGCACAGAACGGAACTGATGCGCAGAAGTTTTACTTTCTCAAGGTCAGCTACACACCGGTGACTGGTGAGTTCTGCCTGAATTGTTTCTCTGATCATAATATGACATTGGACATTGAGAACGGAAATCGCCAGATGCAAGCCAATGTGCAGATTTACCAGAGTAATGGTACAAATGCGCAGAAGTTCTATATTGAAGACAAGGGCAACGGATTTGTTATCATCAAAAATGTTAAATCCAAGCATCTTCTGGATGTCGCAGGCGGCAGTCAGGAAAACAGTGCAAATGTACAGCAGTACAGAGATAACGGCACCTGGGCGCAGATGTGGATTGAACATGCAAATGGTGATGGATCATATACCTTTGTCAATGCCAATAGCAGCAAAGTTCTCGAAGTGTTGAACGGTACGATGCGCAATGGTACAAATGTGAAGCAGTATGAATGGAACGGCACAAATGGCCAGAAGTTCTTCCTGACACCGACAACCGGTTCAGATAACGAAGCGATTGACTACAGCGTATACAGACCGCTTGATGACACCGATCAGCTGGCACAGAGCCTGTACAGCGATACGCGCTATGCGATCCTGGTCGATACCGGACGCCATGTCTTATCGGTATATTCCGGCTATCATGGCAACTGGGACAGAATCGGGCGCTGGGCAGTCGGCGACGGCTACTACACGGCGACACCGCGCGGATCGTTCAGGATCTACGGCAAGACACTTCATTTCGGTGAGGAGCATGGCTATTCCTGCTGGTATACGAGTATGTTCTACGGAAGTTTCTATCTTCACTCCGTTACCTGCTATCCGTATACATTCACACCGGATTCGGCTAACCAGACCGGCAGAGCGGTATCGCACGGATGTGTCCGCATGGATATCAACAATGCCAAGTGGATCTATGATAACTGTCCGATCGGCACAAGAGTTTATGTATTCAGATAACAAAGCAGACATTCTGCACGGCCGGCGGGCCGACAGAACATGAAAAACGGCTGAGCGCCTGCGGGCGTCTCAGCCGTTTCTGTTTCCGGGCGGCACCTTCAGGGGCGCCGCTTTATTTCCGGGCGGCGCCTTTAAGGAGAGCCGCCTGTTTCCGGGCGGAACCTTCAGGGGCGCCGCCTTTTATATTGCCGTAAAATCAGAACCTGGCCGCGCGGATACTGTGCATCAAAGCTTTACCGTGTGGAACGGCTCGCCGCCGAGTTCCTTCCATACGGCTTCCTCCTCCGTCAGCATCATATAGGCATGCTTTGTATCGCCGAACGGAATGGACACGGAGCCGGGATTGAAATAATAATTGTCCTCGCCGAACGGCTCCCATGCCTGCAGGTGCGTATGGCCGTGCAGAAGGATATCGCCGCGGTGCAGCGGCGGCAGTGCGCCGAGGTTGTACTGATCGCCGTGTGTCGCAAAGATCATCCGCCCGCCCGCGTAGAGAATGCAGTGCTTTGCGGTGATCGGAAATTCGAGCAGCATCTGGTCGACGTCGGCGTCGCAGTTGCCGCGGATGCAGATAATCCGGTCCTGCAGGCCGTTCAGGATGGCGGCCGCCTCACGCGGACTGTAGTCCTTCGGGATATCGTTGCGCGGTCCGTGATACAGCAGATCGCCGAGCAGCAGAAGGCGGTCCGGCGCCTCGCGCTCCACGTCCTGCGCCAGCTGTTTCAGGTAGTAAACCGAACCGTGAATATCGGATGCAATCATGATTTTCATTGTAAAATCCTCCATGCAGACAGTAAGTTTTTTCTTTCGTTACAGTTTACACTATTGCCGGAAACGGCGCAACCGTGCGAATTGAAAGATATACATTGATGTGATAAACTGTGCCATAAGAAGAAAAGAGGAAACAGCCTTGGGAGATACAGAATATAAAAACAGATTATTCAGCATGACAGATATGATCGGTCCGACGGACAAGGAGGCGGCTGCGCTCGCACGGGCGCGCTGGGACAGCCTCGGCAAACCTCTCCGAAGTTTCGGAAAACTGGAAGATGCCGTGATTCAGATGGCTGCCATCACCGGTGACCCGCAGTTTTCGCTGGACCGACGGGCGATTGTCGTCATGTGCGGCGATCACGGCGTCACGGCGGAAGGCGTGACGCAGACGGGCAGCGATGTGACGCGGACCGTGGCGGAGAATATGACCCGCGGCCGCGCGAGTATCAATATCATGGCGAAGGAAGCCGGCGCGGATGTTTTCGTCGTGGATATCGGCATGGACTGCCCGACATATGAGAACACAGATATTGTGACGGGGAAGATCATCAGCCGCAAGGTTGCCCGCGGCACCGGCGATATTGCCAAAGAGCCTGCCATGACGCAGGAGCAGTGTGCGCAGGCCATGCTGGCCGGCATTGAGATTGCGACGAAGCTGGCGGCCGCCGATTACAACGTGATCGGACTCGGCGAGATGGGCATCGGCAATACGACGCCGAGCAGCGCGCTGGTCAGCACGGTGCTTGATCTGCCTCCGATAGAATGCACCGGCCGGGGCGCCGGCCTTTCCGATGAAGACTACAAGCGGAAAGTGATGACAGTATCGAAGGCGATTGCGCGGTACTGGAAGGCGACAGAAGGCAGCGAGATCAGGAAGGACCGGCATTACAGTGCGCAGCTTGGCCTGGAAGTCATGGCGCAGCTCGGCGGCTATGAGCTTGCCGGCATGGCAGGTCTTTGTTTCGGGGCGGCGCTCAACCGCGTACCGGTGATTGTGGATGGCTTTATTTCGCAGGCGGCGGTGCTGATCGCCCGCCTGATGGTGCAGGTTATGCCGGAGTACCTCCTTGCGTCGCACAATTCGGCGGAACCGGCCGGCCGCAAAGTGCTGTCGGCACTCGGCCTGCATCCGGTGATCGACGCGGGCATGTTCTGCGGCGAGGGAACCGGTGCGGCGGCGGCCATGCAGCTGTACGCGATGGGACTGGCCGAATATATACACATGGGTACCTTTCACGATATTCAGGTGGAACAGTATAAACTTTACGATCATAATCAATGAAAGGCGGGGGCGCAGCCTATGTTTCTGCTGGTTTACGGCGGCAGTGCAAGCGGGAAATCGGCCTATGCCGAACAGAGAACGGTGCGTCTGCATCAGCAGAGCACGGCAGGGCAGCTGATCTATCTGGCCGCCATGAAGCCGTATTCGCAGGCGGCGCAGCAGCGGATCCGGCGGCATCGGCGTCTGCGGGCCGGCAAAGGATTTCGGACCGTGGAACGGTATACGGATCTGTACGGTCTTTGCCAGGACCCGGCGTTTGCCCGCGCGGCGGCCGGCAGCACGATTCTGCTTGAATGCATGTCCAATCTGACGGCCAACGAAATTTTTGAGCCGGAGGGGGCGGGCGCGCAGGCGGCCGATGCGATCCTGAAGGGGATCGAGGCGCTGCGGGCGCTCTCGGCGAATCTGACTGCGGTGACACTGGATGTGTTCGGCGACGGCGTGCACTACGATGAATCGGTGGAGCGCTACCGGCGGACACTCGCATTTGTGAACCGGGAGATGGCGAAGCAGGCCGATGAGGCTGTCCGCGTCGTTTATTCGATACCGGTAATTCTGAAAGGAGCGGGAGACGGCATATGGAATCCCTGATCATAGCACTTTCCATGTATTCGAGACTGCCGGTGAAAGATATTGAGTGGAATGACCGGAACATGAAGATGGCGTTTGCCTGGTTTCCGCTGATCGGTGTCATCATCGGTATATTCGAGACAATTGTCTATGAGCTTTGCGGCTGGCTGAACGTGAACGGAAATTTCCGGGGCGCGCTGCTTGTGTTCATACCGCTGGCGGTGACCGGCGGCATTCATCTGGACGGATGGATCGACACGCGGGATGCGCGCAGTTCGTGGGGCGATGCAAAGCGGAAGCTGGAGATCATGGCGGACCCGCATGTCGGCGCTTTTGCGGTGATCTGGTGCGGCGTCTATCTGCTGATCAGCTATGGTGCGTGGTGCAGCCTCGGCATCAGCGGCGTCGCCGTGATGGACTGCGTTTTCGTACTGGAGCGTGCGCTGAGCGGCATTGCGGCCGTGAATTTTCAGAATGCACGGCCGGGCGGCATGCTTGATCTGACAGCGCGTCCGGCGGACCGCATGCGCGTGACGATGCTTCTCGGCCTCTGGACGATCGCTTCGGCCATCGCGCTGATTGTGCTCGGCGGCGTCCGGGGACTGCTGGCTTTGATTGCGGTTCTCCTTGTATTTGCACATTATTACCGGACGGCCATGCGGGAGTTCGGCGGCATCACCGGCGATCTTGCCGGGTGGTTCCTGCAGAACTGCGAACTGGCGGTGCTGGTTGTGCTGGCGCTGCTGGCAGGCACCAGTATTTGAGCAGAATGATCTGCAGAGGTGAAATTTATGATATTGGTAACCGGTGGGGCCTGGCAGGGCAAAAAGGAATTTGTGTGTCAGCATTTTCATCTGCCGCAGGAGAAAGTGACGGATGGCCGGACTTTTGTATTGGAAGAGAAAGGGCCGTCCGGCGGCCCGGCGGCGCTGGACCATTACGAGGCGCTTGTCCGCCGCTGGATCAAGGCGGGCGCGGACCCGGAGACCATGACGCGGCGTCTTCTGGACGGGAATCCGGAGATGATTCTGATCACCGATGAAATCGGCTGCGGCATTATCCCGATGGACCCGGAGGAAGTGCAGTACCGCGAGGTGCACGGGCGGCTCTGCTGCCGTCTGGCGCAGTCCGCCGGGCAGGTCTATCTGGTGGAGTGCGGAATCGGAAGAAGGATAAAATGACAATGCAGCTTTATCTGATCCGCCACGGGATGACACAGGGCAATACCGAAGGGCGGTATGTCGGCCGCACGGATGAGCCGCTGTGTGCCGCGGGAGAGAGGAAACTGCGCGCGCAGCTTAGGTATATGCCGGATATCGGATCCGGCTTTCTGTATGTCAGCGGTATGAAGCGATGCCGCGAGTCGGGGCGGATTCTTTTCCCGCAGGCGCGGCAGAAGGTGATCCCGGACTTTCACGAATGCGATTTCGGCGAGTTTGAATACCGCAATTATCAGGAACTGAGCGGAAATCCTGCCTACCAGCGCTTTATCGACAGCGGCGGGCAGACGGGCTTTCCGGGCGGCGAGACGCCGGCGCATTTCCGGCAGCGGATCGTGCAGGCCTTTGACGGCTTTGTGCGGACGCTCGGGGTGCCGGGACCGCGGCAGGCAGCCATTGTCTGTCACGGCGGCTGCATCATGGCGGTCCTGGACCGGTACGCACAGCCGCACCGTGACTATTTTGACTGGCAGACGGCATGCGGCACGGGCTTTGCCGCGCAGCTGGATACGGCGCAGTGGGCGGCCGGATGCTGCCGGCTGACACAGATACGCCGGATCGGCGGACAGGAGGATTTATGAAAAATATAGTTCTGATCGGCATGCCCGGGGCGGGCAAGAGCACAATCGGTGTTGTGCTGGCCAAGATGCTGGGGTATGATTTTATCGACAGCGATCTGCTGATTCAGAAGCAGGAAGGCGATATTCTCGAGAACCTGATCAGCCGATACGGCCGGGACGGATTCGAGGAGATTGAAAACCGCGTCAACCGCGATATCGATGTACAGAACACGGTGATCTCGACGGGCGGCAGTGTCTGCTACTGCGGCGAGGCACTGGAGAAGCTGGCGGAGAGTTCGGTGATTGTCTATCTGAAGTTGGACTATGCGTCGCTGGCACCGCGCCTCGGCGATCTGAAGGAGCGCGGCGTCGTCATTGAAAAGGGCGCGACGCTGCTTGATCTTTACAATGAGCGCGTGCCGCTTTACGAGCGCTATGCGGACCTGACCGTCGATCTGAGCGGCTATCCGCTGGAGAAGTCGATCGCGGCCGTAAGAGATTCTATCAAAGGATGCAGTAAATTCTATGAGCAGTAAAAAGAAAAACAGAAACAGAAGAAATTCCGGACGCCGGGCGGGGCAGAGAATCCGCAGCCGGCGCCGCTTTGCGCTGGCGGCCTTTTTCCTGCCGGCGGTTTTCCTGCTGATTGCGTATATTTATCTTGGCATTTATCCGTTCGGTGATCACGTGGAAATGATCATCGATTCGTATCATCAGTACGTGCCGTTTATCTCGGAGTTTCACGATAAACTGCGCAGCGGAGACAGCCTGCTGTATTCCTGGCACGGCAGCCTGGGATTCAGTTTTCTGGCTGTCATGGCGTATTATCTCGGCAGTCCGCTGACGTTTATCGTTTTCTTTTTCCCGGCATCGATGATGACGGAGGCATTCGAGACGCTGATTGTCCTGAACATCAGTCTGGCAGGCCTGTTCATGTTCTGGTATCTGTCGGAGAGGTCAGGCCGCAGCGGCGCGCCGGAATGCCTGTTTTCGGTGTTCTATGCCCTGAGCGGATTCATGCTGGCCTACAACTGGAATTTCATGTGGCTCGGCAGCGTGGCGCTGTTCCCGCTGATCATGCTCGGCGCGGAGCGCCTGATTGACCGGAAAGATGCAAGGCTTTATATAATTGCCTTCGGTCTCGCGATCATTTCCAATTACTATATCTGCATCATGATCGGCATTTTCATGGTCATCTGGTTCTTCGCGTACTGGTTCATGAAAAAACGCGGCGGCGTGCGTGATTTCCTGGCATGCGGCCTGCGCTATCTCCTCAGCACGCTGCTGGCCGCCGGTCTGTCGATGTTCTATCTGCTGCCGACCGTCTACGCGATGCGCAGCAGCAGCACGGGCATCAAACCGACCGCGTGGAAACTGTACCGGAGCTTTCCGGATGTGCTGAACCAGCTTTTCGCCTACACGAAGCCGACGCAGCTGGAGGGAGCGCCGAATCTGTACTGCGGCATCGTCATCTGCGTGCTTGTCTGCCTGTATGTCTTTGCACATGGCATCAGCCTCCGGGAGAAGCTGATCCGCGGCGGGGTGACGGCATTTCTGCTTGTCAGCCTGAACGTCAACGTGCTGGACTACATCTGGCACGGACTGCATTTCCCGAACAACCTGCCGGGCAGATTCACGTTCATTTTCGTCTTCATGATGATCGTCATGGCCTATGATGCCTGGCGCTTTCTGCCGCAGGAGACGCCGCGGGAGCATTTTGTGTCCGCTATGTTTGCTGCCGGGCTGTTTGTCCTGTGCACGGCAGGCTCCGACGAGAAAATCGAGTCGTATTCGATTGTCCTCACGGCGATTCTGCTCTCGGTATATATCGTGCTTTTGTATATGAAAGGAAGAGGCATCGGGGCGTCACGGGCAGGCCGCAGCGGGGCGGCGGCGGCGCTGATCCTGGTGGCGGCGGCGGAAGTGTGCTCCAACACGGTCTACGCACTGAACATGAACGGAACGGTCACGCGGTCGGCCTATCTGCAGTACGCGGATGACATGGCGCAGTATCGCAGTGAATTCGAACCGGACGAGGACAGCTTTTACCGCATGGAAATCGCGCAGATTCAGGGACGTGACGATGTGACCCGCTATCATCTGAACGGCATGGGATTTTTCTCCTCCACCTGCGACGACCACATGGAGCACCTGATGCGCGATCTCGGCTTTTTCATGAGCGGCAACAAGTACAGCTACAAGGGCGCGACGCCGCTGACCGATGCGCTGGAAGGCATCCGCTATGTGGCCAGCAATACAGAGCTCACCTGGCCGGACTTAACCTTTGTGAAAAAGATCGGGCAGGAATATATTTATCAGAATGACACGGCGCTGTCTGTCGGCTTCCTTGTCGATGACAGCATCCGGAACTGGTCGATTATCGAAGGCATGCCGTTTTCCGTGCAGAACGATTTTGCCATGCAGGCGCTTGGCACGCAGAGGCACATTTTCGATATCGATGCCTTTCAGATCAATACGCCGACGGCAGAGGGCGGCACCGTGTCGCCGCTGGACGACGACACCTGGGATTTCATGAAAGACGAAGCCGAGGGCTCGGTCACGTTTCAGCTGACCTTTACGGACACGGCGAAGGATTATATCTATTTCAGCGCACCGAACTGTGAGAATATGGTGCTGTCTGTTGATGGCAAGGAGACGACCTACACCGACGAAAAGGGGCACATCGTCTATCTCGGCGAATGCGGTCCGGACAGCAATGTGACGGTTCGCTTCCAGATGGACAGTGAGCATACCACCGGCAATATCACACTGCAGACGGCTTCGCTGAACGAGGACGCCTTTGCCGAGGTCTATGACGGCCTTTCGGCAAGCCAGCTGGAGATCACCCATGCCTCCTCGGCAGAGCTTTCCGGGACAATCAATGCCGACAGAGACGGCGTGATGCTGCTTTCCGTGCCGTATGATGAAGGATGGACCATCCGGATTGACGGTGAGAAGGCGGAGCCGTTCCGAATCGGCGAGGGCTTTACGGGCGTGGAAATGAGCGCCGGAGAGCACAGCGTGCAGCTCACTTATATGCCGCAGGGCTTCATACCGGGCGTCATCTGCTCACTCGGTTCGGTATTCCTGCTTGGCCTGTATCTGCGGAAAATGCGGCGGTCCGGATCATGACGGACCGCGGTGTTTCGCCGCAGTTCATAAAATTGTAATATGACATTTACAAAAAGGGAAATTATGCTATAATCGACTAAGATAGATTGTAACTTAAAAATGTGGATAATATTTCATATTATGTGGATAAGAGGCCTGGTGCCGCTTTTTTTGCGCCGGGTTTACAGTAGATAAAATTTGGGGTGTATTATGGAACAGTATCTGATCAGGGGCGGCAATCCGCTCGTTGGTACAGTCAAGATCGGCGGTGCCAAGAATTCCGCACTGGGTATTCTTGCGGCGGCGATCATGTCTGATGAGAAGGTTACGATCCGCAATCTGCCGGACGTCAACGATATACATATTTTTCTGAAAGCTATCAAATCCATCGGAGCGGAGGTTGAGTATCCGGATCCGAATGACTGTCATGTTGTTACCATCTGCGGTAAGAACATTTTTACCCATGAGATTGACAATGATTATATACGTAAGATCCGTGCATCGTATTATCTGATCGGTGCACTGCTCGGCAAGTACGGTGAGGCCGGTGTGGCGCTCCCGGGCGGATGCAATATCGGCGCACGGCCGATTGACCAGCACCAGAAGGGCTTCCGGGCACTCGGCGCGCGTGTCTGGATCGACCGCGGCATGATTTTCACGAAGGCGGAGAAGCTGACAGGCCGCCACATCTACCTCGATGTGGTCAGTGTCGGTGCGACGATCAATATCATGCTGGCCGCTTCCATGGCAGAGGGCACGACGATTATCGAGAATGCGGCGAGAGAGCCGCATGTCGTGGATGTCGCACAGCTCCTGACGAAGATGGGCGCCGACATCAGAGGCGCCGGCACAGACAGGATCAAGATCAACGGCGTGAAGAAGTTCCACGCGGCGGATCACGAGATTATTCCGGATCAGATAGAGGCCGGTACTTTCATGTGCGCGGCGGCGGCGACGATGGGCGATGTCACCGTGACCCACGTCATTCCGCAGCATCTGGAAGCCGTTTCCGCGAAGCTCATGGATATGGGCGCGCAGGTCGATGAGAACGGGGATTCCATCCGTGTGGCTGTCACGAACCGTCTGCAGCCGACGACGATCAAGACGATGCCGCATCCGGGCTTCCCGACAGATATGCAGGCGCAGTTCGCTGTCTGTCTTGCACTGGCAGAGGGCAGCAGCCTCGTGACAGAGAAGATTTTCGAAAATCGTTTCAAATATACAGATGAGCTCATCAAGATGGGCGCGAATATCCGTGTCGAAGGCAATACGGCTTTCATCACGGGCGTGGACAAGCTGACCGGTGCGACCGTGAGTGCGCCGGATCTGCGGGCCGGTGCGGCACTCGTCATTGCCGGTCTGGCAGCAGAAGGCTGTACCTGCGTCGAGAATATCCATTTTATTCAGCGCGGGTATGAGGCATTTGCACAGAAGCTCCGTTCCCTCGGCGGCGATATCCGCAAGGTGGACGTGGACAGCGACAGCGAGCGCGACCGCATGCTCTCCCGGCTGGCGATGATCAGCTGAGTCTGCGGGCATTTTCAAAGAGAATATTTATCAGAACAGACAGGTTGGACCTGTTTCAGGCGGCCGCAGCGGCGGCCTGGAGACGCGTCCGGCCTGTCTGTATTGTTTTCCGCTACATTTGCCGGTATTTGTATAGGGTGCGGCTGTTGACTTTGCAGGGTAAGTAATGTATCTTAATCATTGTTAATTTTTAATATTCTCTCTTATTCAGAGCAATGGAGACCAAGGATCTGTGAAATTGCGGCAACCCCCTTTTCGCGTAAGGGAAGGTGCCAACCTGAGCGAGTCATCTCGAACAATAAGAGCAGTTTGATGAGTCGGATCCGCACAAACGCGCGGATTTTTTTTGCGGTTTTGAGAGAAACAGTCTATTTTTATGGAGGACCCAGTATGGAAAAGTTACTTTTTACTTCCGAGTCAGTTACCGAAGGACATCCGGATAAAATCTGCGACCAGATTTCCGATGCCATTCTGGATGCGTTGCTTGAGCAGGACCCGATGAGCCGTGTTGCATGCGAGACATGCACATCTACCGGTTTCGTGCTTGTTATGGGTGAGGTCACCACTAAAGCCGTTGTAGATTACCAGAAGATCGTCAGAGACACCATCCGTGAGATCGGCTATGACAGCAGCGACAAGGGCTTCGATGCCGATACCTGCGCCGTATTCGTCGCACTCGACAAGCAGTCTGCCGATATCGCCATGGGCGTTGACAAGGCCCTTGAAGCCAAGGAAAATGAGATGTCCGATGCAGAGATCGCAGCCATCGGCGCCGGCGATCAGGGCATGATGTTCGGCTATGCAACCAACGAGACAGATTCCTATATGCCGTACCCGATCGCGCTTGCACACGCACTTTCCCGCAAGCTGACCGAGGTAAGAAAGAACGGAACACTCAAATACCTCAGACCGGACGGCAAGACACAGGTAACCGTAGAGTACGGCACAGACGGCAAGCCGAAGAGACTCGACGCTGTTGTACTTTCCACACAGCATGATCCGGATGTGACCCAGGAGCAGATCCATGAGGACATCAGAAAATACGTATTCGACACGGTTATCCCGGCAGACATGATCGATGAGAACACCAAGTTCTTCATCAATCCGACAGGCCGTTTCGTAATCGGCGGACCGCACGGTGACAGCGGACTGACAGGCCGTAAGATCATCGTTGACACCTACGGCGGCTATGCACGCCACGGCGGCGGCGCTTTCTCCGGCAAGGACTGCACGAAGGTTGACCGTTCCGCAGCCTATGCGGCACGTTACGTTGCCAAGAACATCGTAGCCGCAGGTCTTGCAGAACGCTGCGAGATTCAGCTTTCCTACGCAATCGGCGTTGCCAACCCGACATCCATCAACATCGATACCGATGGAACCGGAAAGCTTTCCGATGAGAAGCTTGTCGAGATCATCAAGGAGAACTTCGATCTCAGACCGGCCGGCATCATCAAGATGCTCGACCTCAGAAGACCGATCTACAAGCAGACAGCAGCTTACGGTCATTTCGGCAGAAATGATCTCGATCTTCCGTGGGAGAGACTGGACAAGGCAGAAGATCTTAAGAAATATCTCTGATAGCCGGACGTCGGTTTTCAGACACGAAGCGGACACCGCAGATGGGGGAGAATCCCTTGTCTGCGGTGTTCTTTTATTTGTTAATGCCATGCCGTTGTGTTAATATGAATAGCAGAAAATACAGGAAAAGCGGTGAAATATATGAAACTGAAATCCAGAATGCGTCTGACCTATTTTCTGGTATTCGTCATCCCGATTCTGGCGACCGTTCTGGTCATTGTCGGTTTCATGTACCGGGGCGTCGGCAGGATCAGCCGGCAGTATGACATGGACAGCCCTGACTACATGATGCTGCTGGATCCGACCAGCGTGGACGGCAACATGGCAGCGGCGGTAACGGATGAGATCAGCCGGACGGTGGACGAGGACCCCGACAGAATGCGGGATATGGACTATCTGGGCAGCCTGAATGAGCGCCTGGAAGAATTTTCCTCTTACCTGGTTGTCAGCAGCGGGTCGGAGCACCTCTACGACGGCCTTCCGGTCGACCGGACAGCCGAGGCGAGTGATGAAGAGAATTCGGATTATATCACGGAAAGCGAGCTCTACCATATTCAGCAGCTCAATTTCGAATTTTCAGACGGCGTGCGCGGCCACGTGCAGATCTATACGGATCTCAGCTCCCTGATCGAATACTCACAGCATATACTGGTAGAGATCATCATCACGGCGATCATCATTTTCGGCATCAGCAGCGCGTTTGCGATTCAGTGGCTGTACCGCAGCATTGCCAATCCGCTCTGCAAGCTGAAAGAGGCGGCGGACAACATCGCCGACGGCAACCTGAATGTCACCGTGACGGCGGAAGCGGACGATGAGATCGGAGAGCTATGCAATGCCTTTGAACAGATGCGGCTTAATCTGCGCCGGCAGGTCGAGCGGAACATGCAGTACGAGAAGGACAGCAAGGAGCTGATCAGCAATATTTCCCATGATCTGAAGACGCCGCTGACCTCGATCAAGGGGTATGTCGAGGGCATCATGGACGGCGTCGCCGATACGAAGGAGAAACAGGACCGGTATATCCGGACCATTTACAATAAGGTCAATGACATGAATTCGCTGATCGAGGAACTGACGCTTTACGCGAAGCTCGATAACAACGCCGTGGCGTACCAGTTCGTCCGGATCAGCGCCAATGCGTATTTCGGGGACTGTGCGGAGGAGATCAGCCTGGACCTCGAGGCGCAGGGAGTGGACTTTGGCTATTACAATTATGTCGATGACGGCACGATGATTATTGTCGATCCGGAACAGCTCAAGCGCGTGATCAACAACATCATCGGCAATTCGATCAAATACGCGGAGCCTTCCCGGAAGCTGCAGATCAGCCTGCGCACGACCGAGGAGGCGGAATTCGTCCGGGTTGAGATCGAGGACAACGGCCGCGGCATCGCAAAGAACGAGCTGCCTTTGATCTTTGAGCGCAGCTACAGGACGGATGCGTCGCGCAATTCCTCCGCCGGCGGCAGCGGTCTCGGCCTTTCCATCGCCAAGAAGATCATTGAAGAGCATGGCGGCAAGATCTGGGCGTCAAGCCGTGAAGGACAGGGAACGACGATCCTGTTTGTACTTAGAAAATATAAGGAGAACGAGGAGAATGAGCAAGATACTGATTATTGAAGATGAAGATGCGATTGCCGAGCTCGAGAAGGATTACCTCGAGCTCAGCGGATTTGAAGTGGATATAAAGAATAACGGCACGGAGGGGCTGAAAGCCGCTCTCGGGATGGATTACGACCTGATTATTCTGGATCTGATGCTGCCGGGCATCGACGGGTTCGATATCTGCAAGCGCGTGCGCGAGGAGAAGAATACGCCGATTATCATGGTTTCCGCGAAGAAGGAAGACATCGACAAGATCCGCGGTCTCGGTCTCGGTGCCGATGACTACATGACGAAGCCGTTCAGCCCGAGTGAGCTGGTAGCCCGCGTGAAGGCACATCTGGCGCGCTACGAGCGCCTGGTCGGCAGTGCGCAGCACAAGAACGACGTGATCGAAATCCGCGGCCTGAAGATCGACAAGACGGCGCGCCGCGTATTCGTAAACGGGGAGGAGAAGGCGTTTACGACCAAGGAATTTGACCTGCTGACGTTCCTTGCGGAAAATCCGAATCACGTGTTCACCAAAGAGGAACTGTTCAACCGGATCTGGAATATGGACTCCATCGGCGATATCGCAACCGTCACCGTGCATATCAAGAAGATCCGCGAGAAGATCGAGGTCAACACCTCAAAACCGCAGTATATCGAGACAATCTGGGGCGTCGGATACCGCTTCAGAATATGACAGGAAAAAAGAAAATCCCTTCGCTGCCAGTCTGGCGGCGAAGGGATTTTTTGTATAGGCACGCTTTTTACGGGCGCACCGGCACGTCTTCATCTTCCTCGTCCGGGCTGATGCCCGCCTGCTGTTCCTTTTCATAAAGAAGAGGACTCTGGGCTTCCACCTCCTGAATCGTCTCACGCATGCGTTTGAACTCCTTGCTCAGCGCTTCGAGACCGGACTCAGGCACATTCCGGTTCATGAACAGCTGCTCAATCTGGCTGTTCATGCTGGTCAGATCGACGGCGAGGTCGAGGTAATGGCCGAATTTGCTGCTCCTGTAGGCATTTCTGAATTTCAGCAGGTCGCGGTGCATGTACTCGATCACTTCGCTTTCACCGTAGAACTTGCCGAGCATCATCGGATAAGGCGCCGTGCGGTGCAGGTAGATGCTCTTGCCGCGCCGCAGGTCGACCTTGTAGACAAGTGTCAGATTTTCGGCAATCTGAAAACGATAGATGTTGATGTGGGCCGGGTTGGATTTGACGCTGACGGCGCCCATCTGTTTGGCCATCATGGTGATCATATCGCTGGATACTTTATCCGCAGAAAATTTATTACTCAAGCCAATACGCTTCCTTTCCGGGTCGGGTCACTCAGACCGCAAATTTCACAAGCAGGAATACCATCGAGATGCCGACCGAAACCAGCATGAATGGCATACCTGTCTTCAGATAGCTCTGAAATGTAATCGGATAGCCGTGCTTTGTACTGATATCCGAGAGAACGACGTTGGCGGAGGCACCGATCATCGTGCCGTTTCCGCCGAGGCATGCGCCCAGCGAAATTGCCCACCAGAGAGGTTCCACGTCCATACCGGCAGACTGCATCGCCAGTACGAGCGGAATCAGGGTCGCCACAAAAGGAATGTTGTCCAGGAACGACGACAGGATCGCGGATACCCAGAGCAGCACGACCATTGTCACGACCGGATGGCCGTTTGTCATATTGATGACAAGAGTCGAGAGACTCTTGATGACGCCGGTCTCTGTCAGACCGCCGACAACCACGAACAGCGACATGAAGAACACGATCGTCGTCCACTCGACACCGCTGATGGCCTCATCGACATCCTGATGGCTGATCAGCAGCATGACCGCCGCCGCCGTAAGCGCGATGACAGCGGAATCAACCCCGATTTTATCATGGAAAATAAAACCGATAATGGTGAGGATGATGACGGCAATACCTTTGTTCATCAGAGCCCGGTCGGAAATGGACTTGTCCGGATCGAGTGCCATGACACGTTCTGTGTCGATATCACCGGATTCAACCTGTTTTTTATAGAAAATACGCATCATCAGCAGCAGGGCCAGCATGACGAAAATCACGCAGACACCGGTGTTGGCCAGGAAATCGGTAAAAGAAAGCCCGGCTGCGCTGCCGATCATGATGTTCGGCGGATCGCCGATCAGTGTGGCGGTGCCGCCGATGTTCGATGCCAGAATCTGTGTCATCAGAAACGGCACCGGATTGATGTCCAGCATCCGCGCGATGGCGATCGTCATAGGTCCGACGAGGAGTACGGTGGTGACGTTATCCAGTATCGAGGACAGGACCGCCGTGATCAGCACGAAGGCAACCATGATCTTCCATGGGTCGCCGTGCACGGCCTTCGCGGACCGGACCGCAATGTATTCGAACATGCCGGATTTACGTATGATAGCTACCAGTATCATCATACCGACCAGCATGCCGATTGTGTTGAAATCAATGTAGGAAAGTGCCTTATCTGCGGTCATGACGCCGGTAAGAACGAGCGTGACGGCACCTGCAAGCGCAGCCGCTGTCCGGTGCACCCGTTCTGTCATGATCAGCAGGATCACGGCAATAAAAACTACGATAGCAATAATTTTCATACCCGCCAATCCTTTCTCTGTAAGTAAAATATGTAAAGTCTCCGGAGTTGCCGCCCGGCACGAAACCGGGTTAAAGGTAAAGATTATTGCAGATTCTGCAGATCTGTTTTTTACGAACAGGATTATAGTGCAGTCAATTTTGATTTGCAAGGCATGTTCCGGTAAAAAAACCTTGCAGGCACCGTATGGCAGACAAATTTGGAATATTGTATACAAACTTGCCGCATCGCGTCGCCTGCTGTATAGTTATTCTGTATCAGGAAATTGTTATATAAGCTCATAATACGGTTGAGCGTTTCTACATGGCGCCGTAAACGCCATATTATAACAGATGGACAAGGAGGACGTTTATGAGTTATATAACAACCTTTACCGGTAAACATTTTGACCCGGTGCATGTCGATACGGATCTTATTGATCTCAGAGATATTGCCCACGCGCTTTCGATGCTCTGCCGGGCAAACGGGCACACGCGGTATTTTTTCTCGGTGGCGCAGCATTCGATCAACTGCTGCCGGGAGGCGAAGGCACGGGACTATACCGGCAGGGTACAGTATGCCTGCCTGCTGCACGATGCGGCAGAGGCCTACCTGTCGGATGTGACAAGACCTGTCAAAGCCGCGCTGACAGCGTATCAGGAGACGGAGAATCATCTGCTGCCGCTGATCTGGGAGAAATATCTGGGCAGCGCGCTGACACCAAAGGAGACACGGCAGGTATTTGCAATTGACGATCTGATGCTCAGCTATGAGTTTTATGCGCTGATGCCGGAGACGATATCCGGTGACTATGCGCAGGTTCTGTCAGAACCGGATATCAGGCTGCGCAGCCAGGCGGATGTGGAGGCGGAATTTCTGGCGCTGTGCCGGGAAATGGGCACCCCGTCCGGAAGATGAGCAGAAACGGGGGATTGTGCATAACCCGTTATCTATGGTAATCTTTATATAGGGCACAGGGGAAATCCCGGTGCGCTGCTGTTAACATAAGCACGAAAACAGGAGAAGATTATGATTACAACAACGACACCAACCGTAGAGGGCAGAACAATAAGGGAATACAGACAGATCGTATTCGGTGAAGTGATCACCGGCATCAATTTCCTCAAGGACATCGGCGCCGGCTTCCGGAATTTCTTCGGCGGCCGTTCGCAGGGCTATGAAGATGAACTGATCAAGGCACGTGAGGCCGCGATTCAGGAGATGGAGCAGAGAGCGGCAGAGCTGGGCGCGAACGCCGTGGTAGGTGTGGATATTGATTACGAGGTCCTTGGATCCGCCAACGATATGCTGATGGTAACCGCCAGCGGCACAGCGGTTGTGATTGAGTAACGGATTGTATGACAGGGAGCCGGGAAGAACCCGGCACAGGGGAGAGGATCCGAGGTTTGCAGGAGAACCGAAGATCCTTTTTCCATATAAATAAAAGGAGATGGGAGAAATGAAAAAGCAGGCTTTGATTCTGATCTGCGCGCTGACGGCGGGCAGTTTTCTGCAGGGCTGCAGCAGTGCATCCTCATCCGCGTCTACGGAGCCTCTTCAGGTAGAGACGCAGGAAGAGACCACGGCGGAGACAGTGCAGACACAGGAGGAGAGCGCGTCGGCGCAGGATGAGACGCAGGCGCAGACCGATGCCGGGCAGGCACAGACTGAAGCTGAGGCGGACAGCAGCGCGCAGGAAGCGGAGCTCAGGACGCTTTTTGACAGAGTGAAAAATCTGGAATCGGGAACAGCCGGCAGCAGCCTGAAGCTGACAGGTCTCACGGCAGATATCTGTGATTTCTGCGCGGAGACGGACCTTAAGGAGACGGAGCTGGAAGATACGGCACAGACCTATATGGAGACGGAACTTGATGACGGCGATGAACGGGATGTGTTCAAGGAAAACTGGCAGTCGGTGGAGAACACGTACCGCACGCTGATCGACCCGGAGGAGGATGAAACCGACCTGCTGACCGATGCCGGCAGAACCGACAGCCTCTATCCGTATGGCAATCAGGAGATTGCCGCGATGGAGACGCTCAGCAGCACAATTGACGCTTATCAGGCAGAATAATCGGCACAAATGCGACATTTGCCCCGTTTTATAGTCGTTTTATTATTATTTATTGTACAAAAGAGTGGGAATATATGATATTATAGTAGCAAATTCATTTTCTGTTTAATAATAAACAGAATTTTCAGCATATTTTGCAAGCACAGGAGGTGTCCGGTATGGCGTTTGAAACCAAAGTAACCCCCGTTATGGAAGATCTGGCAGGACTTTGCCGCGAACATACAGGTATTCCCGGTGAACTTTATGAGAAGTATGATATCAAGAAGGGCCTTCGTGATATCAACGGCCATGGCGTCCGCGCGGGACTGACGAATATTTCCAACGTACAGGCGTTTGAGAAGGACGAAAACGGCAATATGGTGCCGTGCGACGGCCGTCTGTACTACCGCGGCATAGAGATCCACGATCTGACGCATGGATTCCTGAGCGAGGATCGATTCGGGTTTGAGGAAATCACATACTTGCTTCTGTTCGGCCGGCTGCCGACAAAGCAGCAGCTGGCGGATTTCCGCAGTCTGCTCGCCCAGCAGCGCGATCTGCCGAAGAATTTCGTCCGCGACGTCATCATGAAAGCGCCGGCGCACGATATGATGAACACGCTGTCCCGCAGCGTGCTGACGCTTTATTATTACGATGACAATGCCGATGATATTTCTCTGCCGAATGTACTGCGGCAGTGCCTGAATCTGATCGCCGTATTTCCGATGCTGTCGGTCTACGGCTACCATGCCTGGGAACATGACCAGAACGGGAAGAGTCTCTATATCCATAATCCGTCGCCGGAGCTGTCCGCAGCGGAGAATATTCTGCTGATGCTGCGTCCGGATCAGAAATATACGGATTTTGAGGCAAAGGTGCTGGATCTTGCGCTTGTGCTGCATATGGACCACGGCGGCGGCAACAACTCGACCTTCACGACACATGTCGTGACTTCATCCGGCACGGACACGTATTCGACGATTGCGGCGGCACTCGGTTCGCTCAAGGGACCGAAGCACGGCGGCGCGAATATCAAGGTCGTGAAGATGTTTGACGATCTGCGGAAAAATGTTTCCGATACCGATGATGAGGAAGCGGTTGCCGATTACCTGAAAAAGCTCCTTCACAAAGAAGCATTTGACCGCCAGGGCCTGATCTACGGCATGGGGCATGCGGTCTATTCGATCTCGGACCCGCGTGCGATGATTTTCCGAAAATATGTGAAGAAGCTGGCAGAGGCCAAGGGGCGGATGAAGGATTACCGCCTGTACTCGTGTGTCGAGCGCCTGGCACCGCAGGTGATCGCGCAGGAGCGCCATATCTACAAGGGTGTCAGCACGAATGTCGATTTTTACAGCGGATTTGTCTACAGCATGCTCGATCTGCCGATGGAGCTGTATACGCCGATTTTCGCCTGCGCCCGCATTTCCGGCTGGAGTGCGCACCGGCTGGAGGAGCTGATCAATGTGGATAAGATCATCCGGCCGGCCTATCTCAATGTGTGTCCGCCGACGGAATATATACCGCTGGATGAGCGCTGACAGGCCGCGTACGGCGGCACATTCCTCTCTTGCACGGGCCATGAAAAAGGAGTAAACTGGTCCATGGTTTAGGAGGAATTCTATCATGTCATTAAAAATTCATGCTTATACAGCGGAAGACGAGCCGGCGGCGCGTGCCATCTGGAACCGCGTCGTGCGGGACGCCGATGCCTTTCCTCAGATTGAAGAGCTGACGCTGGAAAATGCGGATGATTTTTTCCGCTCGCAGACCTATACAGGCATTGCGGTCGATGAGGAGAGCGGCGAGACGGTCGGTCTCTATATCCTGCATCCGAACAACACGGGCCGGTGCGGCCATATTGCGAATGCAAGCTATGCGGTGCGTTCGGATCAGCGCGGCCGCCATATCGGTGAGGTGCTTGTGCGGGACTGCCTGAAGAAGGCAAAGCAGCTGGGTTTCCGGATTCTGCAGTTCAATGCGGTTGTCGCCTCGAATGCGGCGGCAATTCATCTGTACGATCACCTCGGCTTTACGTGTCTGGGCAGAATTCCAGGCGGCTATCTGCTGGCAGACGGTTCCTACGAAGATATTCTGCTATATTACAAAGAGCTTTGATGACGGTTTGCCGGGTTCCCGGAACGGGGACCCGGCTTTTTGCGTCGGTATTTTTTATGGGAAAAAATCGGCATAACGGAGACAGGAAAATGGAAAACAGTTCAATCGGGCGGGCAGAGCGTATTCTGTCTGTCCTTATACAGATTATTATCATGGCGATGCTCGCCGTGCTCATCTTTCTGAGCGCGACGGGGACGTGCGCCGTCTACGGCTATAATGAGCATGTGCAGTATCTGCACGATACGCCGGCGCTGCACCTATGCTGCGCGGCGGCAGTGCTTATGATAGCGGTGTTTGCCGCGAAGCGGGGCACCGCGCAGAAGGCGGAGCAGCTGCGCGCGTCAAAGCGGAAACATGCGGTCAGACCGGAGCTGATCACGGCTGCCGCCGTTTTCGCCGCAGGCATTCTCTGGCTTATTTTCGTGCCCGGCAAGCTGGAGGCAGATGCCCAGAGGTGCTATCGCTGCGCGAAGCTCTGGCTCGCGGGCAATTATGAGCCGTGGAAACACACCGCTTTCTGCTACGGCGGAACAGAAGAAGGTTATGCGTATACCTACCCGTCCCAGAACGGGCTGATTCTCTATATGATCGGCCTGATCCGCCTATTCGGGTCAAAATACGCTTCTACGGCATTTCGCGTGATCAATCTGGCGGCGCTGCTGGCGGGCACCTGGGCGCTGACAGTATTCTTGAAAGAGACCAGAGCGGTGCGGACGGCACTCGTCTGTTTTTTGCCGTTTTCTTTTTATTTTCTGTTTGTATACGGCACCATGCCGGGATTTGCCCTGTCCATGCTGGCGCTGCTGGCGGCGCAGCGATTTGTCAGCAGCGGAAAATGGCGGCACGCCATCCTGTCTTCGGTGCTGATCGCCTGCGCGGCGCAGATCAAGAGCAATTATCTGATTGTCTGCGTTGCCCTGCTGCTTTATCTGATCGGCGAGGCGATTATCCGAAAAAAGCCGCGCCTGCTGCTTTGCGTACTGCTGTGCATCGCGGCGGTCTGGGCCGGCGGCCGGGCGGTCACGGCATTTTTCGAGACCTCGACCGGTTACAGTGAAGGCGGCATCCCGAAGATAGCCTGGGTGGAAATGGGCCTGCAGAAAGGACCGCGGGCAAATGGCTGGTACAACGGCTATCAGGTGGATACCTTTCAGGAAAACGGCGGCGATCCGGATAAGACAGAAGCGGTCGTCCGCAGCGATCTGCAGAAAACTCTGCAGAAATTCCGCAGCGACCCGTCCTATGCATGGAAATTTTTCATCCGGAAGACGCAGTCCCAGTGGACGGAGCCGACCTTCGAGTCACTCTGGATTCAGAAAACGGCTGACGATGAGACGCGCGGCAATGCGTTTACGGCCAGCCTGATGGAGCAGGGCGGCCGGCTGAACAGCATTTATCTGGCGGTGACGGATATCCTGCAGTCGCTGGTCTATGAGGGCGCATTCCTGTATTTTCTGCTGGATTTCGGCGGAAGGTGCCGCCGGCGCCGCGGCGGGGAACTCTGGGAGAGCCTCGTGCCGGCAGTGATATTTATCGGCGGATTCCTTTTCCATTTTCTGTGGGAGGCGAAGACGCAGTACACGGTCGTCTATTTTCTGCTTCTGATCCCGTACGCCTGGCGCGGTTTTGCTGCGGCCGGCACGGCAGCGGCAGCGTACATAAAAAAACGCAAATAATTATAAAGAGCAGATTAAAATTTTATTAAATCTGCTCATATCATCCCCAAATTGATTGTTCAATGTCTACGAATGTGCTATGATAATAGCAAACAAATGGTGAAAAAATTAACAATATCATAAGGGTAAACAGGAGGTAACTGAAATGCAGAGATTTACAAATCCACGTGATATTTACCATGGCAAAGGTTCACTGGAAGCGCTGAAGACACTGCAGGGCCATAAGGCTATTATCTGTGTCGGCGGCGGCTCCATGAAGCGTTTCGGATTTCTTCAGAAAGCAGAAGATTATCTGAAGGAAGCAGGCATGGAAGTAGAGCTGATCGAGGGTATCGAAGCCGATCCGTCCGTTACCACCGTTATGAACGGCGCGAAGAAGATGGAAGAGTTCCAGCCTGACTGGATCGTGGCGATCGGCGGCGGTTCACCGATTGATGCTGCCAAGGCTATGTGGATCAAGTACGAGCATCCGGAATGCTCATTCGAGGATATGTGCAAGGTATTCGCACTTCCGGAGCTTCGTCATAAAGCAAAATTCTGTGCTGTATCTTCGACATCCGGCACGGCTACCGAGGTAACAGCATTCTCCATTATCACGGATTACGACAAGGGCATCAAGTATCCGATCGCTGATTTCCAGATCACACCGGATGTGGCAATCGTTGACCCGGAACTGGCAGAGACGATGCCGAAGAAGCTCGTTGCCCACACCGGTATGGATGCGATGACCCATGCGATCGAGGCTTATGTTTCCACCGCAGCAGCACCGTTTACCGATGCACCGGCACTGCTTGCCATGACCATGATCAAGGAGAACCTTGTTAATTCCTACAATGAAGACAAGGCAGCCGGCGATGACATGGCAGCACGTGACGCAATGCATTCCGCACAGTGCCTGGCTGGTATCGCTTTCTCGAGTGCGTCCCTTGGTATCGTTCACTCGATGGCACACAAGACCGGCGCTGCATTTGCTGATTACGGCGCACATATCATCCATGGTGCAGCCAATGCGATGTATCTGCCGAAGGTAATCGCTTTCAATGCGAAGGATGACCGTGCAGCAGAGAGATACGCATTCATCGCTGATTATCTCCAGCTCGGCGGCAATACGCAGGAAGAGAAGATCGCAGCACTGATCAGCTACCTGCGCGGCATGAATGATAAGATGAATATTCCGCACTGCATTAAGAACTACGGCGCGGACAGCTATCCGACAGAACAGGGATTTGTTCCGGAAGATGTATTCCTTGAGAGACTGCCAGAGATTGCGAAGAACGCAATCGGCGACGCCTGCACGCTGACCAACCCGCGTGCACTCTCCGCAGATAAACAGGAAGACATTGACCTGATGGCAAAGCTTCTCAAAGCCTGCTACTATGACACCGAGGTTGATTTCTGATCGGATATCAATTGAGCTGACAGCCGGGGGCCGCAGTGCGGTCCCCGGTTATTTTATACCGACAATGATGCGGCTGCAGGGCAGCTTTCAGGACGCTGCCCGGTCAGAACCCCTTTGTTTGACAAAGAAAGGAGAGTTTACCATGAAGTATCGATGCACAATCTGCGGAACGGTTTACGATGAAGAAGCAGCCGGCGTGAAGTTCGCCGACCTGCCGGATGACTGGACATGCCCTGTATGCAGTCACCCGAAATCAGCTTATGTACCAATGGAGGAAGAGATGAAGGACGATAAGAAAAACATCTATGCCGGCACGAAAACAGAGAAGAACCTGATGGAAGCCTTCGCGGGCGAGTCACAGGCGCGCAATAAATATACATATTTTGCCTCCGTGGCGAAGAAAGCAGGCTACGAGCAGATCGCAGCGCTGTTCCTCAAGACCGCGGAAAACGAGAAGGAGCACGCAAAACTCTGGTTTAAGGCGCTGAACGGAATCGGCACGACCGAGGAAAACCTCCGGGCAGCGGCCGAAGGCGAAAATTACGAGTGGACAGATATGTATGACCGCATGGCAAAGGAAGCCGACGAGGAAGGCTTCCATGAGCTGGCGGAGCAGTTCCGCGGCGTGGCGGCCATCGAGAAGGCACATGAGGAGCGTTACCGCAGGCTGCTTGAAAATGTAGAGAAGAAGCAGGTGTTCGAAAAGAGCGGCGTGAAGATCTGGGAGTGCCGCAACTGCGGACACATCGTGGTCGGCACGAAGGCACCGGAGGAGTGTCCGGTCTGCCATCATCCGCAGAGCTTCTTCGAGGTACGCGCGGAGAATTACTGAATCAGCCTTAAAAAAGATACCTGACAGACGGGCGTCCGGACCTTTTGCCGATGTAAAAGGGGACCGGGCGCCCCCTTTTTTGCGTCTGAAGGGGCGCTTTTGCGGCGGGAAACGGCTTTTTCCGCGTGTTTTGCGGAAATATTTCCATCTGGGCGGGCATAGGACAGTAATATATGATATGATGTAAGAACTTGTGAGGTGCATATGAATATTATTTACCGGGATCGTAATCTGATCGTAGTTGAAAAGCCGCCCGGCATGGCTTCGCAGCAGGAAAGAGGGCTGGACATGGACGCGGTGAGCTGGATCCGCATCCATCTTCATACGGACTATGTCGGCGTTGTGCACAGGCTGGACAAGCCGGTGGGCGGCGTGATGGTGTATGCGCTTGACCCGCAGAGCGCGGCGCGTCTTTCTGAGCAGGTGCGTGCGCGGCAGGTCAGCAAGACATACGAGGCAGCGGTGTACGGGCAGCCGGCGCAGTCCGGCGGTACGCTGGAAGATATGCTGCTGGAAGACCGCCGCAGCAATGTCACGAAGGTGGCGGCGGCGGGCACACCGAAGGCGCGGCGCGCTGTGCTTTCTTATGAGACGGAAGCCGTGCTGAGAAGAGAGGAGCAGTGCTGGACGCTGCTGCGGATTCATCTTCTGACCGGCAGGCGCCATCAGATCCGTGTGCAGCTGGCCCACGCCGGATTCGGCATAGCGGGCGACAGGAAGTACAGCCCGGAAGCACCGCTCCTGCCGGGATACCGCGGACTGGCGCTGTATGCGTCGGAACTGGAGTTTGCGCACCCGGTGAGCGGGGAGCGCATGAAGTTTTCAGCGCGCCCGGAGTTCGCAGATATTTTCCGCCGGGACGGGGGTCCGGGCGAAGCGTAGAAAATGTTTTTGAGCCGGGATGAGGACCCGGCCGAAGATTAGAAAAGGTTTTGGACTGGGACGGGGGTCCGGGCAAAGCTTAGGAAATGTTTTTGAGCCGGGACGGGGGTCCGGCCGAAACTTAGGAAAGAAGAAAGAGATAATTTGATTGAATATAATGGCAAGACAGTAAGCAGCGGAATTGCAGAGGGAATTGTTTATATTGTCCGGAAGAAGGAAGAGATGTCTGCCGGCAAGCCGGAGAAGACAGATACGGCGGCGGAATCAAGAAAGCTGGAGAAGGCGATCGCCGCGACGGCTTCCGCTTTTCTGGATCTGATTCAGAAGGCACAGGGCGGCGGTGAACAGGAGACAGCCGATAAATACCGTGCCTACAGCGTTCTCCTGCGCGATCAGGAGTTTACCGGCGCGATGCGTGACGTTGTGCGCAGCGGCCGGGCGACGGCCGAGGAAGCGGTGCGCAATGTCGGCGATGCGCTCGTCAAGACGCTGCGCACCATGCCGGATCCTTATCTGCAGTCCCGCGCCGATGCGATGTCCTTTGTGACATCGAAGCTGGTGAGTGAACTGGGCGAAGACCGCAACCGCGCGAAATGGGATACCTCGAGCAGACTGATCGTTTTTGCGGACGATCTTTCGATGGATCAGTATATTACGCTCGGTCCGGACAACATCGCGGCATTTATTCTGCGCAGAGGTTCGGCCAATTCCCACATATCGATTCTGTCCCGGAACCGGGATATTCCGGTGCTCGTAAAGAGCAATTTCGACCCTGCCGTCGTGCGGCGGTGTGCGGGGCACCGGTGCCTCGTAAATGGCGACGAAGGCAAAATTTACATTGATCCGGAGAGAAGCCAGCTCGCAGCGGCCAGTGCGCGCCGCAAGCTGGAGGACAAGAGCGCAGCGGTGCAGAAAGCGCAGAAGGCGGTGCCGGAAGAGGCCGGAGCAGACGCAGCGGCAGAGGGCACCCCAAAAGGCGGGAACAGGCCGGCAGAAGGTGCTGCAGCGCCTTCCCCGATCCGCATCGGTGCCAATCTTACCGAGGCACGGCGGACAGCCGAGGCTTTCGCGGACGGCGCCGACATGATCGGTCTGTACCGGACGGAGATTCTTTTTCTCGGCCGCGTCGTACCGCCGGATGAGGAAGAACAGTATCAGACATACCGCCAGATTCTGGAACAGGCAAAGGGAAAGCGCGTCGTGATCCGCACGCTGGATATCGGCGCCGACCAGCTGCCGGCTTATATTGATATTTCACCGGATATCCGGCCGGAGCTCGGCCGGCGGGCGATTCGCTGGTGCCTCGATCATCCGGAATTTTTCAAGGTGCAGCTGCGGGCGCTTCTGCGTGCGGCCGCAGACGGCGATATGGTGATCATGTATCCGCTGATTACGAAAATGGAAGAGCTGGACCGGATTCAGGAGCTGGTCGGCGATTGCGCACAGGAACTTAAGAGCAAGGGCGTACCTTTCCGGATTCCGCAGCAGGGCATCATGATTGAGACGCCGGCGGCGGCGATCATGAGCGACGAACTGGCACGGCGCGTTGACTATCTCAGTATCGGCACCAATGATCTCGCCCAGTATACGCTGGCGGCGGACCGCCAGAGCGAGGACATGCGGGATTATTACGATCAGAAGTCGCCGGCGGTGCTGCGTCTGATCGGCATGACGATTGAAAACGCCCACAAAGCCGGCATCACGGTCGGTGTATGCGGAGAGCTGGCGTCCGATGAGGAGGGCGCGGCCCTGCTTGCAAAGCTCGGTGCGGACGAGATTTCGGTGGCGCCGGGCATGATCGGACGGATCCGCCAGGCCCTTTCCGGCGTACAGCCGCAGGGCGGCGCGCATGAACTTTAAACGATACAGCCGGCGCATGTCCCTTTTTCGGACCCCGGCGAGGATTGACAACCATGAATGGCTGAATTAAAATTTATTCATAAATAAGAGCAAATAATTTCGGAGGCTTTATTACTATGGCAGATAACAAGAAAATGGTCCGTGAGATCACGGCGATGGAAGACGATTTCGCACAGTGGTATACCGATGTCGTTACGAAAGCCGATCTGATCGGATACACAAGCGTCAAGGGCTGTATGGCTTACAAGCCGGCAGGCTATGCGATCTGGGAGAATATCCAGAAGGAACTGGACAGACGTTTCAAGGAAACCGGCGTACAGAATGTGTACATGCCGATTTTCATTCCTGAGAGTCTTCTGGAGAAAGAGAAGGATCACGTAGAGGGCTTTGCACCGGAGGTTGCATGGGTGACCGAGGGCGGCTACAACAAGCTGCCGGAGAGAATGTGCGTACGTCCGACATCGGAGACGCTTTTCTGCGATTTCTATGCGAAGGACATCGAATCCTACAGGGATCTCCCGAAGCTTTACAACCAGTGGTGCAGCGTTGTGCGCTGGGAGAAGGAGACCAGACCGTTCCTGCGCTCCAGAGAGTTCCTGTGGCAGGAAGGCCACACCGCGCACGCGACGGCAGAAGAGGCAAGAGAGAGAACTATCATGATGCTCAATCTCTATGCGGATTTCTGCGAGCAGGTACTGGCGATTCCGGTTATCCGCGGCCAGAAGACCGAGAAGGAGAAGTTCGCCGGTGCGGTTGCGACCTATACAATCGAGTCGCTGATGCATGACGGCAAGGCACTGCAGTCCGGCACCAGCCATGATTTCGGAGATGGTTTTGCCAGAGCCTTCGGCATTCAGTATACAGATAAGAACAACAAGCTGCAGTATGTTTATCAGACATCCTGGGGCATGACGACCCGTATGATCGGCGCCATCATCATGGTGCACGGCGACAACAAGGGACTCGTTTTGCCGCCGGCCATCGCACCGATTCAGGTCGTTGTCATCCCGATCGCGGCGCATAAGCCGGGTGTCAGCGAGGCTGCCGAGGCAGTCCGTCAGAGACTGGCTGCACGTTTCAGCGTGAAGCTGGATGATTCCGACAACAAGCCGGGCTGGAAATTTGCCGAGGCAGAGATGCGCGGCATCCCTGTCCGTGTCGAGATCGGACCGAAGGATATCGAAGCCGGCCAGGCCGTGCTCGCACGCCGCGATACCGGTGAGAAGGTGACCGTTGCCCTCGATGAACTCGAAGACAAGGTGGATGAGATGCTTAAGACAATGCAGAAGGATATGCTCGAGAGAGCGAGAAAGCACCGCGACGAGCACACCTATGTGGCGAAGAACTACGAGGAATTCGGCGATATCATCCAGCACAAACCAGGCTTTATCAAAGCCATGTGGTGCGGCGATCAGGCATGTGAAGACAAGATCAAAGAGGATTTCGCGGCGACATCCAGATGCATCCCGTTCGAGCAGGAGCATCTTTCCGATGTCTGCGTATGCTGCGGACGTCCGGCGAAGAAAATGGTATATTGGGGCAAGGCATATTGATCTGCCTGCCCGTCGGGGAAGATGGCATGCCATGCGGCATGTCATTTTCATAACTATTGCAGAGAAGGAGGCACACAGATGTTAAAAAGAAATCTCAGCGAGGAACTGTCATCGACAACCTATCCGGGACGCGGCATCATCATCGGCCGCAGCGCGGATGGCAGCAAAGCGGTATGCGCCTATTTCATCATGGGCCGCAGCAATAACAGCCGCAACCGTATATTTGTCGAGGAAGGCGAGGGAATCCGCACGCAGGCATTTGATCCGGCGGCGATGGAAGATCCGAGCCTGATTATTTATTCACCGGTCAGGGTGCTCGGCAACAAGACGATCGTGACGAACGGCGATCAGACAGATACCATTTATGAAGGCATGGATAAGCAGATGACCTTTGAGCAGTCGCTTCGCTCCCGTGAATTTGAACCGGACGCGCCGAATTATACGCCGAGAATTTCCGGCATCATGCATGTGGAAAACGGGACGTACAACTACGCGCTCTCGATTCTCAAGAGCAGCGACGGCGACCCTTCCTCCTGCAGCCGCTACACTTTTGCCTATAACAGCGTGCCGGCCGGCGAAGGCCGTTTCATTCACACCTATATGGGCGACGGCAATCCGCTGCCGAGTTTTGAAGGCGAGCCGACGAGGGTGGCGGTGGACACCGATGATATCGATGCGTTTACCGATCTTGTGTGGAAGAGCCTGAACGAGGACAACAAGGTATCACTCTTTACCCGTTTCATCGATATCAAAACCGGTTCCTATGTTTCGAGAATAGTCAATAAAAATGTCTGATACGAGGTGTTAAAATGAAAGAACTTGCGCTTAAATATGGATGCAATCCAAATCAGAAACCTTCGAGAGTTTACATGAGCGACGGCAGCGAGCTGCCGATCACCGTACTGAACGGCCGCCCGGGCTATATCAATCTGCTCGACGGTCTGAACGGCTGGCAGCTTGTCAGCGAGCTGAAGAAGGCGACAGGACTGCCGGCGGCGACGTCCTTCAAGCATGTTTCCCCGGCGGGCGCCGCGGTCGGTCTGCCGCTTACGCCGGTCGAGAGAAAGATCTACTGGGTCGACGATATGGGCGAGCTCACACCGCTTGCGAGTGCCTATGCCCGTGCCAGAGGCGCAGACCGTATGTCCTCCTTCGGCGATTTCATTTCCCTGTCTGATCCGTGCGATGCGGCAACCGCCCGCCTGATCAAGCGCGAGGTCTCCGACGGCATCATCGCACCGGGCTACGATGAAGATGCGCTGGAGATCCTGAAGGGCAAGAAGAAGGGCAATTACTGCATTATCCAGATCGACCCGTCCTACACGCCGGACCCTGTCGAGCACAAGCAGGTATTCGGTGTGACCTTTGAGCAGGGCCGCAACAATGCGGTGATCAGCACCGACATGCTCGGCAATATCGTGACGAAGAACAAGGAGCTGCCGGAGCAGGCGAAGATCGACCTGATGATTTCCCTGATCACGCTGAAATATACACAGTCCAATTCGGTCTGCTACGTCAAGGGCGGACAGGCGATCGGCATCGGCGCCGGTCAGCAGAGCCGTATCCACTGCACACGTCTGGCCGGTCAGAAGGCGGACAACTGGTATCTGCGCCAGAGCCCGCAGGTGCTCGGCCTTCCTTTCCTGGACGGCGTCAGAAGAGCAGACCGCGATAACGCGATCGATCTGTACATGGGCGATGAATACGAGGATCTGCTCGCCGAGGGCGCATGGCAGAGGGTATTCAGCAAAAAACCGCCGGTATTTACAAAAGAAGAGAAAAAAGAATGGCTGGCCGGCAACACCGGTGTGGCGCTCGGCTCAGATGCCTTCTTCCCGTTCGGCGACAACATCGAGCGCGCGCACAAGAGCGGCGTTATGTATGTCGCGGAGCCTGGCGGTTCCATCCGTGATGACAATGTCATCGAGACAGCTGATAAATACGGCATGGTGATGTGCTTTACAGGCCTTCGTCTGTTCCATCACTGATCGGAAAACATAAATATGCAAGGCAGTCCGGGGCGGTTTGTGCAAAAACCGCCCCGGATATCTTTTAAAAAGGACATCTTTCTGCTATCATAGAAATATAATACAGAATCGGTAAACTGTTCATGTTTATTATGTTAACAGGAGAAACGGAAAGATGGATAAACAGTATCTGGAAAAACAGATCAGACAGAATATATGGGGCACAGGAAGCGCGGAACGCGATTTCCTGCCGCTTTACGCAGACAGAGTGAATTTCGATCTGATCGCACAGTATCTTGCAGAGCCGTACCGCGGACTGGTGGATTTCGTTGCGGCGCCCGAATCGCTGGGCTATATACTGGGCAGCAAGCTGGCCGGCGAACTTGGCGTGGGTTTTGCCGCGATCCGCGGTGCGGACCATTATCATATTCTGGAGGACAAGCTGCTGAGTGCATCTTACATTGATCATTACGACAGAGTGCGCTCTGTGGTAATGCGCCGGGACCTGATTCCCGCGCACAGCAGAGTCCTGCTTGTCGATGACTGGATCGGCACCGGCGTGACCATGCAGGCCTGCCTGACGCTGCTTGAGGAGGCGGAGGCCTATCCGGCCGGCATCGCGGCGCTCGGCATGGACAAGTGTGTTGCCGACAAGGGCATTATTCCGGGCAGCATGGTGCACTGCGTATACCTGCGCGGCTGATCGTTATCCGACAATTTTATCAACAGACCGATACAAAGCGTCGGTCAATATGCAGAAAACGCGATTTTCATCGAAGAAGTGTGGAAAATCGCGTTTTTTGTTATTTTACGGCTGCCATGCCATCCTGCTATACTGACGGCGATGAGCAAGGGAGGGAAGACATGGAAGCTGCAGATATCAGATTTTCAGAAGAGAACAGAAGGCGGCTGTGCTTTCTGCTTGGAACGATGCTTTACGAACGGATCGGCCGCGGCCATCCGGAGATTGCCATCCGGTATGGCGCGGAGCGCAAAGACCGGTGCGCGGCCGATCTTGCCGTTTATGACGGATACGGCGAAGCTCCTGTTATGGCTGTGGATGTCATGGCGGAGGAAGACGACCCGTTTTACTGGCTGCTTGATAAGCCGCATGAAGTTCTGCGGCGCGGCGTACAGGAATACTGGGTGGTCAGTCTGCGCGATGCGCAGGTATTCCTTTTCGGCAGCCGCGGGGAGTACCGCCGGCTGCCGGTCACGCAGACGATGCGCAGTGTGCGGTTTCCGGCCTTCGGGTGCCGCGTCGCCTCTCTCATAACAGAGGATACCGGACTGCGGGAGCTTTCTGCGCTTACGCGGTACCGGGCGGGCTATGACCGGGTACGGTCGGCGGCACTTGCCGAGCGCGTGCGCCGTTACGGGAAGGAGCGCGGCAGGAAGTATACGGCGGAGAGCTTTTATGCCTGGCTCAAGGTGCGGGAGGACAGCGGACTTTACGCACAGACGGCAGAGCTCCTGTTCGGAGATATTTATCAGTACCCGATGCCGGATTTTGAGCTGCAGACGATACGGGGCAATTTATATTTTGCCCTGCGGACCTACATGGTAAGCGGCGGATCTAAGAGAAAGATCTGTTTTGCGCCGACGGCGGCGGAACTGAAAAGGGAAGGCCTGCCGGACTCGGTTGTGGTGCCGGACCTCTTTCTGGTGACGGAAGATGCGGAGATTGCAGACGGCGTTTACCGCGGCGCGCCGGAGTGGGTGATCGAGATTGCGACGCCGTATAACTGCGCGCAGGATTACATCGACAAGGCGCAGATCTATGAGCTGTGCGGCGTGCGCGAATACTGGATTGTCAATAACTGGAAGCGCCAGGTGCTGATCATGCGCTATCCTCCGGATGAAACGGATGAGCCGCCGGTGATTGAAGTTCGGGGATTTGACGAGGAGATCGCGCCGGAAGTGCTGGATGGCTTCCGCATTTTCATGAGTGACTGCACGGCATCGTCATGAAGCGGCTTTTATGCTATGATAAGAGATACCAAAGAGAAGAGAGGTAATGTCATGCGTCTTCTGATGCATATCTGCTGCGCGCCGTGTTCGATCATGTGTATCGACACGCTGCGCCGTGAAGGAATTGAACCGACCGGATTCTGGTATAATCCCAACATTCATCCGGTGACCGAATATAAGAAGAGGAAGAACACGCTGACGCAGTACGCGTCGGATATTCATATGCGCCTGATCGTCGAGAACAAGTACGGTCTGCGCGAATTTGTCGACCACGTCTGCCCGGATTATGAACACCGCTGCGGCTGGTGCTATGCCTGCCGGATGGAAGAGACGGCGCGCTATGCCGCGGAGAACGGGTACGATCATTTTACGACGACGCTTCTGATCAGCCCCTATCAGAAACACGATATGATCTGCCGGACGGCGGAGGTTATGGCGGACCGCTACGGTGTTGAATTTCTGTACCGCGATTTCCGGCCGTATTTCAAGGAAGGACTGGAGCGGGCGAAAGCACTCGGCCTTTACCGCCAGCAGTACTGCGGCTGTATTTTCAGTGAAGAGGACAGATTCCTGTATAACAAGAAGGACAAGGTGACTTTTCAGAAGTACAACAACAGACCGCCGGCCGGTGAGACAAGATCCGGAGAAGATTGTACTGGAAAGGGTAATGCAACTTTATTCACAGAATAAAGGAAATATGATAAAATTGCATTATGTAATATTCTGAAAACCGCCTGCCAGGGCGGCAACTAAACAGATTATATCTGCAAAGCTGCATATAGGAGAAAAGGGGTATTTACAATGTACAAAATTGTGAAAGCACAACAGCTGTCAGAGAAGAATTTTCTGATGGTCGTCGAGGCACCGTGGGTTACAAGAGCCTGCATGCCTGGCCAGTTCGTCATTGTCAAGACAGGTGAAGAGGGCGAGAGAATTCCGCTTACCATCTGCGACTATGACCGTGAGGCGGGAACGATTACGCTGGTATTCCAGACAATCGGCGTTTCCACCACGAAGATGTCAAAACTCAAGGAAGGGGACTGCTTTACGGATATCACCGGACCGCTTGGCCGTCCGTCCGAACTTGTCAGCATGCCGAAGGAAGAACTGAAGAAGCAGAAGCTTCTGTTTGTCGGCGGCGGTATCGGCACTGCTCCGATTTACGCGCAGGTCAAGTGGCTGCATGAGCAGGGTGTGGATGCCGATGTTATCATCGGTGCGAAATCCAAAGACATTCTGATTCTGGAAGACGAGATGCGGGCAGCAGCCGGCAATCTCTATATCGCTACAGATGATGGTTCCTACGGTATTCACGGTATGGTTACCGATGCGCTGCAGCAGCTTTACGATGAAGGAAAGCGCTATGACCGCTGCGTTGCGATCGGACCGATCATCATGATGAAATTTGTCTGTCTGCTTACCAAGAAACTCGGTATCAAGACCATCGTCAGCATGAACCCGATCATGGTTGACGGCACCGGTATGTGCGGTGCCTGCAGACTTCTGGTTGGCGGTGAGATTAAGTTCGCCTGTGTAGACGGACCTGAATTCGACGGACATCTTGTCGATTTCAATCTTGCGATGGAACGTCAGAAAACCTATAAGACCGAGGAAGGCCGTGCGATGCTTGCCTATACAGAAGGCGATACGCATCACGGCGGATGCGGAGTTTGCGGAGGTGACAGATAATGGCTGGAGTTAAGGAAAGAGTACCGGTACGTGAGCAGGATCCGAAGGTCCGTGCCACGAATTTCGAGGAAGTCTGCCTCGGATATAACAAAGATGAAGCACTGGAGGAAGCAACCCGCTGCCTTCACTGCAAGAAACCGAAATGTGTGGAAGGATGTCCTGTCAACATCAATATTCCTGAGTTTATCGGCAAGATCAAGGAAGGGGATATCGAGGGCGCTTATCATGTAATCAATGAATCCTCTTCACTGCCTGCAGTCTGCGGACGTGTCTGCCCGCAGGAGACACAGTGCGAGGGCGTATGCGTTCTCAACAAGCTGGGACAGCCGGTTTCCATCGGCAAGCTCGAGCGTTTTGTCGCTGACTGGGCATTTGAGAACAATATCAAACCGGAGCAGCCGAAGAAGCATCTCGATCAGAAGGTTGCCATCATCGGTTCCGGCCCTGCAGGTCTTTCCTGCGCAGGCGAGCTGGCCAAGATGGGCTACAAGGTCAAGATCTTTGAAGCACTGCATCAGCCGGGCGGCGTTCTGGTTTACGGTATTCCGGAATTCCGTCTTCCGAAGGAGAGAATTGTTGCACGTGAGATCGAAGACGTCAAGTCTGTCGGCGTTGAGATTGAGACCAATGTCATCATCGGCAAATCCATCACGATCGATGAGCTGATGGACGAAGAAGGCTATGATGCCGTATTTATCGGATCCGGTGCCGGCCTTCCGCGTTTCATGGGTATTCCTGGCGAGCAGGCGAACGGTGTATTCTCCGCCAATGAGTTCCTGACCAGAAATAACCTGATGAAGGCATTCCGCGATGATTACGATACGCCGATTTACAGAGGCAAGAAGGTAGCCGTTGTCGGCGGCGGCAATGTTGCCATGGATGCGGCGCGTACAGCACTGCGTCTTGGCGCCAAGACCTACATCGTCTACAGAAGAAGCGAGAAGGAGCTTCCGGCAAGAGCAGAGGAAGTTCATCATGCTATGGAAGAGGGCATCGAATTCCATCTTCTCCGCAATCCTACCGAGATCCTTGTCAATGATGAGGGCTGGGTCAAGGGTATCCGCGTAATCAAGATGGAACTTGGCGAACCGGATGAATCCGGCAGAAGAAGACCTGTCGAGATCCCGGGTTCCGAGTACGATATCGATGTCGATGCGGTTATCATGGCACTCGGTACTTCACCGAACCCGCTGATTTCCGCAACAACCAGGAATCTTGAGGTTAACCGCAAGAAATGTATCGTAGCCGATGAGAAGAACGGCCAGACCTCGAGAGAAGGCGTATTTGCCGGCGGCGATGCCGTAACAGGCGCTGCAACCGTTATCCTTGCAATGGGTGCCGGCAAGGCAGCAGCAAGAGGTATTGATGAATATCTCAAGGGCAAACGCGGCGAATAATACAGGAACGGACGGGCGCCGTCAGGCACCTGGACGATAGCTGTGATCTGCACACAGGCCTGCGGGGACAACCCGCAGGCCTGTTTTTTTAAATATTTTTCTGTTGACAGGGTTGACGAAGCATGATAAACTAAGATACTGCCTTAATATGGATTATTGGGCACAACTGATATTGGAACTATTAACCTCTAACCAATTCAGGGAGATATCACTTTCAATGGAAAAAAACAGAATCAAACCTATCAAATCAGGAAAGGGCATCAGAATGAGCTACATGCGTCAGCAGGAAGTTCTGGAGATGCCTAATCTTATCAAAGTCCAGAAGGATTCTTACAACTGGTTCCTTGAAAAGGGCCTGAAAGAAGTCTTCAGAGACATTTCCCCTATCGTCGACTATAACGGACATCTGAGCATGGAGTTCTTTGACTACAAGCTCTGCACAGATGAAGCCAAATATTCGATTGAGGAGTGCAAGAAGCGTGATGCAACATACGCGGCACCTCTCAAGGTGAATGTCAGACTGAATAACACCGAAACCGACAACCATACGGAAGCGGTTATTTTCATGGGCGACCTGCCGATCATGACCGATACCGGTACATTTGTTATCAACGGCGCGGAGCGAGTTATCGTCAGCCAGCTGGTGCGTTCTCCTGGTATCTACTTCACGAAAGATCATGATAAGAACGGCAAGGTGCTTTTCGCATCTCAGGTTATCCCAAACCGCGGTGCCTGGCTTGAATACGAGACCGATTCCAACGACGTATTTTACGTACACGTAGACCGGAACCGCAAGGTGCCGGTAACTGTGCTGATCCGTGCGCTTGGCATCGGCACCAATCAGCAGATCATCGAGATGTTCGGTGAAGAGCCGATGATCCTTGCCACGATTGATAAGGATAAAGAGAGCAGCAATACCACAGACGGTCTGCGCGAACTGTACAAGAAGCTCCGTCCGGGCGAACCGTTCGCGGAAGAAGCGGCAAGAACGCTGATTCATAACACGTTCTTTGATCCGCATCGTTATGACCTCGCAAGAGTCGGCCGTTACAAGTACAATAAGAAGCTTGCTTTCCGCAACCGTATCGCAGGCTGCACACTGGCTGAGGATGTGGTTGATTACAATACCGGCGAGGTTGTCGCTGAGGAGGGAACCAGACTCACCGAGGAGATGGCACAGACAATTCAGAACACCGCAGTTCCGTTTGTCTATGTCTATGACCGCGATGGCATGCAGAAGGTCAAGATTCTTTCCAATATGATGGTAGAACTGAAGAGCTTTGTGGATGTCGACTACGATGAAGTGGATGTCACCGAGGAATTCGTCTACTATCCGGTTCTGCAGAAGATTCTGGATGAGAACGAGGATATCGAGGATATCAAGAAGGCGATCCGCAGAAATATTTCCGAACTGATTCCGATGCATATCACGGAGGATGATATCTATGCGTCCATCAACTATCTGATTCACCTCGATCACGGCATCGGCAGCGATGACGATATCGACCATCTGGGCAACCGCCGTATCCGTGCGGTCGGCGAACTGCTGCAGAATCAGTTCCGTATCGGCCTTTCCAGAATGGAGAGAGTCGTTAAAGAGAGAATGAATACACAGGGACAGGAAGAGGTTTCCGCACAGTCCCTGATCAATATCAAGCCGGTAACAGCGGCGATCAAGGAATTCTTCGGAAGTTCTCAGCTGTCCCAGTTCATGGATCAGAACAACCCGCTGTCCGAGCTGACACATAAGCGCCGTCTGTCGGCCCTTGGACCTGGCGGTCTTTCCAGAGACCGTGCCGGATTCGAGGTACGAGATGTCCACTATACGCATTACGGCAGAATGTGCCCTATTGAGACACCTGAAGGTCCTAACATCGGTCTGATCAACTCTCTGGCCAGCTATGCGATTATCAATGAGTACGGCTTTATCGAGGCTCCGTACCGCAAACTGGACAAGACAGATCCGAAGAATCCGCGTGTCACGAATGAGGTTGTTTATCTGGCAGCGGATGAAGAGGACAGATACAGAGTAGCGCAGGCGAATGAACCGCTTGATGAGAACGGCTATTTCGTGAATACGTATATTTCCGGACGTTTCCGTGAGCAGACGACTTCGTTCCCGAAGAGCCAGGTTGACCTCATGGATGTATCGCCGCGCATGGTATTTTCCGTCGCGACTTCCATGGTACCGTTCCTGCAGAACGATGATGCCAACCGTGCGCTGATGGGTTCCAACATGCAGCGTCAGGCAGTGCCGCTGATGATCACAGATTCTCCGATTGTCGGCACAGGCATGGAGGCCAAGGTCGCATTCGACTCCGGTGTCTGCGTGATTGCGAAGAGAGACGGTGTCGTTGAGTATTCCGCGTCGGATAAGATCGTCATCAAGGCAGATGACGGCACCCGCGATACCTACAAGGTGCAGAAGTTCGAGGCCAGCAACCAGGGTGCCTGCTACAACCAGCGCCCGATTGTGTTCCGCGGCGACCGCGTGAAGAAGGATGAGATCATCGCCGATGGTCCGTCGACTTATAATGGCGAGCTTGCACTGGGCAAGAATCCGCTGATCGGTTTCATGACCTGGGAAGGCTATAACTACGAGGATGCCGTACTGCTGAGCGAGCGTCTTGTCCGCGATGATGTGTACACATCCATTCATATTTCAAAATACGAGGCAGAAGAGCGTGACACCAAGCTCGGCTGCGAGGAGATCACCCGCGATGTGCCGAACATTTCTGCCGAAGCCCTCAAGGATCTCGATGAGCGCGGCATTATCCGTGTCGGCGCAGAGGTGCGTACCGGTGATATCCTTGTCGGCAAGGTAACACCGAAGGGAGAGACCGAGATGACCGCGGAGGAGAGACTGCTCCGTGCTATTTTCGGTGATAAGGTCCGCGATGTGCGTGATACTTCCCTGAAGGTTCCGCATGGCGAATACGGCATCGTACTGGATACCAAGGTATTTACCAAGGAGAACGGCGATGAGCTGGCACCGGGTGTCAACAAGACAGTCCGCGTCTATATTGCTCAGAAGCGTAAGATCTCCGTCGGCGATAAGATGGCCGGCCGTCACGGCAACAAGGGTGTCGTTTCCAGAATTCTGCCGGTTGAGGATATGCCGTTCCTGCCGAACGGACGTCCGCTCGATATCGTGCTGAACCCACTCGGCGTACCTTCACGAATGAACATCGGACAGGTACTCGAGCTCCATCTCGGCCTCGCCGCCAATGTACTCGGCATCAAGGTCGATACGCCTATTTTCAACGGCGCGACGGAGCAGGATATCACGGATACTTTGGAACTGGCCAATGATTATGCCAATACCAGCTGGGAGGAATTCACTTCCAAATGGAAGGATTCCCTCAATGAGGATGTATATAAATATCTCGACGAGCATAAAGACCACAGAGCAGAGTGGAGAGGCGTGCCGATCGACGCTACCGGCAAGGTACAGCTTCGTGACGGACGTACCGGTGAGGAATTCAACCAGCCGGTATCCATCGGATTCATGCACTATCTCAAGCTCCATCATCTGGTAGACGATAAGATCCATGCCCGTTCGACAGGCCCGTATGCGATGGTTACGCAGCAGCCGCTCGGCGGCAAGGCCCAGTTCGGCGGTCAGCGTTTCGGCGAGATGGAGGTTTGGGCTCTTGAGGCATATGGTGCAGCGTTCACACTGCAGGAGATCCTGACCTTCAAGTCCGATGATGTAACCGGACGTCAGAAGGCTTATGAGGCGATTATCAAGGGCGAGAACATGAATGAAGCCGGCATTCCGGAGTCCTTCAAGGTACTCCTGAAAGAACTTCAGTCCCTGGCGCTCGATGTACGCCTGCTGCTCGATGATCAGACCGAAGTTGAGATCGGAGAGTCGGTCGATTACGAGACGAATAATGATTACAGCAGTATGATGAGCGGAGACAATAGTTTTAACTTCCCTACTGCCAAATCATTAGGCGATCAGGGCTACACCACACAGGAAGTCAGAGACGGTGAGATAACAAACGTTGAGGAAGAGAACTCTTCTGATGCCGCAGAGGCGCCGGAAGAAGTCAACATCAGCGAAGACGACGATGACAGCGAAGAATAAGGAGGATGCCGTATATGCCAGAAAATGTTTATAGTGAAGCTTATCAGCCGGTGACATTTGATGCGATCAAGATCGGACTGGCTTCTCCTGAGAAGATCAGACAGTGGTCCCACGGTGAGGTTAAGAAACCGGAGACAATCAACTACAGAACGCTGAAACCTGAGAAGGACGGTCTGTACTGCGAGAAGATTTTCGGACCGAGCAAGGACTGGGAGTGCCACTGCGGTAAATACAAGAAAATCCGTTATAAAGGCGTTGTCTGCGACAAGTGCGGTGTAGAGGTTACCAAGTCAAGTGTGCGCCGTGAGAGAATGGGACACATCGAGCTGGCTACACCGATTGCACATATCTGGTATTTCAAGGGCGTACCATGCAGAATGGGTCTTGTCCTTGATATGCCGCCGAAGAAACTGGAGAGCGTGCTTTATTTTGCCGCTTATGTCGTAACAGAAGTTTATGACAGCACGATTCCGCTCAAGGAGAAGGATACCCTTTCCGAGAAGGAATACAGAGAGGCCATTAACGATTACGGCGCTGACAGCTTCAAGGCCGGCATGGGTGCCGAGGCAATTCAGGAGCTGCTTCGCAAGATCGACCTGGATAAGGAGTCCGAGGCGCTCAAAGAAGCACTCGAGAATTCCACAGGTCAGAAGCGCAGCAAGATCATCAAGAGACTGGAGTGCATCGAGTCCTTCCGTACATCAGGCAACAAGCCGGAGTGGATGATTCTCAATGTTATTCCGGTTATTCCGCCGGATCTCCGTCCGATGGTACAGCTGGACGGCGGCCGTTTCGCAACGTCCGACCTGAATGATCTCTACCGCAGAATCATCAACAGAAACAACCGTCTGAAAAAGCTCCTCGAGCAGAGGACACCGAATATCATCGTCAAGAACGAGAAGCGTATGCTGCAGGAAGCAGTCGATGCACTGATCGATAACGGCCGCCACGGCAGACCGGTAACCGGTCCGGGCAACCGTTCCCTGAAGTCTCTTTCCGATATGCTCAAGGGCAAACAGGGCCGTTTCCGTCAGAACCTTCTGGGCAAGCGTGTCGACTATTCCGGCCGTTCCGTTATCGTTGTCGGACCGGAACTGAAGATCTACCAGTGCGGTCTGCCGAAGGAGATGGCAATCGAGCTGTTCAAGCCTTTTGTAATGCGTGAGCTGACAAAGCGCGGCCTTGCGGACAATATCAAGAAGGCCAAGAAGATGGTGGAGAGTCTCGACGCGAAAGTATGGGATGTGCTCGAGGATGTTATCAAAGAGCATCCGGTTATGCTGAACCGGGCACCTACACTGCATCGTCTCGGCATTCAGGCGTTTGAACCGATTCTTGTCGAGGGCAAGGCGATCAAGCTGCATCCGCTTGCCTGCATGGCATTCAATGCCGATTTCGATGGCGACCAGATGGCGGTCCATGTTCCGCTGTTCATGGAAGCCCAGGCAGAGTGCCGCTTTATCCTGTTTGCACCGAACAACCTGCTCAAGCCGTCCGACGGCGGTGCGGTTACCGTTCCTACACAGGATATGGTCCTTGGTATCTACTGGCTGACACTGAAGAAGCCGGGCGACAAGGGCGAGGGCAAATGTTTCCGCAGTACGAATGAAGCGCTGCTTGCCTATGAGAACAAGCTGATCACGCTGCAGGCACCGGTCAAGATCCGTGTCAGCGGCGAGGTAAACGGCGAATACAGAACCCAGATGGTCGATACCACACTCGGCCGTATGCTGTTCAATGAGGGAATTCCGCAGGATCTCGGCTATGTAGACCGAACCGATCCGGAGAAGGCACTGCTGCCGGAGATTGATTTCCTCATCAAGAAGAAACAGCTCAAGGAGATTATCAATAAGTGCATCAGCGTTCATGGCATTACCAGAACCGCTGAGGTACTGGATTATATCAAGGCTACCGGCTACAAGTACTCTACGGTCAGCGCAATCAGTGTATCTATTTCCGATATGATTGTACCGCCGCAGAAGACAGAGCTGATTGCCGAAGCGCAGAAGCAGGTTGACCGTATCACGACGGAGTACAACCGAGGACGTGCTTCCGATTCCGAACGTTACAAGAAAGTCATCAAGATCTGGACCGAGTGCGATAACAAAGTCAAGGATGCACTGCTCAAGGGACTGGGCGATTACAACAACATCTGGATGATGGCCGATTCCGGAGCCCGAGGCTCCGAACAGCAGATCAAGCAGCTGGCCGGTATGCGAGGCCTGATGGCGGATACACAGGGTAACACCATCGAGCTGCCGATCAAGTCCAACTTCCGTGAAGGTCTGGACGTTCTGGAATATTTCATTTCCGCACATGGTGCCCGTAAAGGTCTTTCCGATACGGCACTGCGAACAGCCGATTCAGGATACCTGACGAGACGTCTTGTCGATGTTTCACAGGAAGTCATTATCCGCGAGGAAGACTGCTGCGAGGGCATGGATTATATTCCGGGTACCTATGTAGAGGCACTCCTGCTGCAGTCCAGCGATAAGGAAAATGAGACAGATACCTTCTTATATCAGTACACGAAGAAGGATATCCTCAATCCGGAGACCGGCGAAGTGATCGTCAAGGCGAATAACTATATTTCACCGAAGCAGGCAGAGAAGATTCAGGCAGCCGGCATTCAGAGCCTGATGCTGATCCCTGTCGAGAAGATCGAGACGCTGGAGGAACGTATCAGCGGCCGCTATGCGGCAGAGGATATCGTCAATCCGGAGACCGGCGAGGTAATCGTCAAGGCAAATCATATGATTACGCCGAAGCGTGCGGATATGATTGTCGCTGCGGATGTCACGAGAGTCAAGATTCGTTCCGCACTTTCCTGCCGTTCCCACATGGGTATCTGCGCGAAGTGCTACGGCAAGAACCTGGCAACCGGTCAGGCTGTACAGGTCGGTGAGGCTGTCGGCATTATTGCGGCGCAGTCCATCGGTGAGCCTGGTACACAGCTTACCATGCGTACATTCCATACGGGCGGCGTAGCCGGCGGTGATATCACACAGGGTCTTCCGCGAGTAGAGGAGCTTTTCGAGGCCAGAAAGCCAAAGGGCGAGGCGATCATTGCTGAGATCAGCGGTACTGTTGCGAGCAAGGTCACCAAGAAGAAGAAGGAAGTTGTCATCAGCGGCGAGAATGGTTCGACCAAGACCGTATCCATCCCTTATGATAAGGATATCAAGGTCAAGGACGGCACCTACGTTGAAGCCGGTGATCCGCTTACTGTCGGCAGTATCAACCCGAACGACATTCTCAGACTCAAGGGTATCAAGGCTGTACAGGATTACATGATCAGCCAGGTACAGCGAGTTTACAGACTGCAGGGTGTTGATATCAACGATAAGCACATCGAGGTTATCGTCCGTCAGATGATGAAGAAGGTCCGCATCGAAGAGAGCGGAGATTCCGATTTCATGCCGGGTTCACTCGTGGATGTGCTCGATTTCGAGGAGGTCAACGAGTACCTCAAAGAAGAAGGCAAGCGCCTTGCCGAGGGAACGCAGATCATGCTTGGTATTACCAAGGCATCGCTGGCAACCAATTCCTTCCTGTCGGCGGCATCCTTCCAGGAGACCACCAAGGTTCTAACGGAAGCTGCCATCAAGGGCAAGGTTGATCCGCTGATCGGTCTCAAGGAAAATGTTATCCTTGGTAAGCTGATCCCGGCCGGTACCGGTATGCGCCGCTACCGCAATATCCGTCTGAATACAGATGAGCCGGAAGAGGAGAGCTTTGACCTGTCCGGCGAGGAAGAGTCCGCTGCGGATGCAGATGAGACCATGACACTGCACGAAGGCAGTGAAGAAGAGGCCGTCACTGTCGCTGAAACGGATTCAGAAGAGTAATATAATATAAAACAGATGGGAACCGCTGGTTTTTCGGGTGAAAAACCAGCGGTTTTTTATATGATTTCGCTAATGTCTCCAAATATTGGAGGAACTGCGGATATTGATAGTTTTATACCGGGGAATTCGAACTATAATTTTATTATCTGCCATTATGTCGTTTTCGGTCAGGAGGGGGTATGAATGAAGAAGATCACGGCGGTTATTGCGGATGACGACGAATCCGTACGTCGTCAGCTGCTGAGCGTACTGGAATCGGATGGGGAGATTGAGGTACTTGGACAGGCAGAGAACGGGCTGGAAGCCTGGAGACTGATTCACCGGCTGCAGCCGGATGTTGTCCTGACAGATCTGGTGATGCCTAAGATGGACGGGATGGATCTGCTGCAGATGCTCTCGAGAGATGCGGCGATGCCCGGAAAACCGGCGGTCATCGTCATTTCCGCCGTCGGGCGGGATGCGGTGATCAGAAGCGCCTTCCGGTACGGCGCTTCCTACTATATTATGAAGCCGTATGATGCGGGTATGGTGTGCAGGCATGTGCATCAGGCAGCCGGCAGCAGGAATGAACAGAATATGAAAAGCCCTGTGTTCATGCGGCCGGTTCAGGTGCGCGGCGGGCGCAGTCTGGAAGAGGAGGCTTCCGCACTTCTGCAGCGCATCGGTGTGCCGGTGCATATGAAAGGATATCTGTATCTGCGGGATGCGGTTGTGATATCGGTGGAGCAGCCGTCACTGCTGGAGTCTGTGACGAAGGTTCTGTATCCGGCAGTGGCCAGAATGAATCAGACGGCGCCGAGCTGCGTGGAGCGGGCAATCCGCCACGCGATCACGGCCGCGTGGCAGCGGGGAGGAGAGGAACGGGTCAGAGAAGTGCTCCGCTGCGATACGGTTTTTCCGAAGGGGAGGGCGACCAACAGCGAGCTGATCGCCCTTGTGTCGGACCGGCTCCGGTATGAAAGGGAGCACCAGCCGGAACGGTGGCCGGGAGCGTGAGGGAGGCAGCCCGCAGAGCGGAAAAGCCTGCGGGCCGCCTTGCCAAATCGGCAATAAGCGGAGCATTTCTGCGGGCCGCCGCGTCAAATCGGCGAAAGGCAGAACACTTCTGCGGGCGCCCCGCATCCGCCGCCGGCGCGTGATCGCCGCACCTGCACGATTGCGGGCGGCCCCCGCGGTATGCTATAGTATAGGAAAAAGAATTCGGAGAGCTGAAAACGACAAATGTATGAATCATTAAGCAGACGGGAAGTAAAACTGATCGATGACAGCCGTTACAGGCGGTTTGCCGTAACGGTTCCGCTTGTCCGACGCGAAGACGCCGTCAAGGTTTTATTTGAGGTGCGCTCGCCGGATCTCGGAAGGCAGCCGGGCGAGATCTGCCTGCCGGGCGGAGCGCGGGAGAAGAACGAGAGCGCGTGGGAGAATGCGCTGCGGGAGACCTGCGAGGAACTGGTGATCGACCGCACGAAGGTTGTGCCGATCGCACAGATGGATACGCTGCTGACGATGTATGACAACTGGGTGGACGTATTTCTGTGTGAGATCAAGGACTACGAAGGGACCTTTTCCAGAGATGAAGTGACAGAGATTTTTGAGGTCCCGCTGGACTATTTTTTTAACACACAGCCGCAGGAGTACGGTTTTATATTCCGCACGGAGCCGGGGCCGGATTTCCCGTTCCGCGATATTCCGGGCGGCCGGAATTATCGTTTCCGGAGTGCGCGCCGGCCGGTTTACTTCTATTATTATAAGCGCTACGTGATATGGGGGATGACGGCCTATATCATGCGGCATACTGCGGAGATTTTGCGAGGTGTTTCAGATGAATGACAAGATTGACCCGAGGAAGGTAGAGAACCTTGACCTGAACGGAAATCCGATTCCGGCAAGGAAGAAGAATAAGAAGAAGGGCGGCGCCGGCAAAGGCGCTTACGGGAAGAAGAATTCTGCGAAAGGCACTGCCGGGAAGAAGAACGCCGCGAAAGGCGGCGATGCGGTGAAGCTCGGCTCGATTATGCAGAAGAAGCCGGTGCGCCGCATCGAGCACTACTATTATTTTTCCGACCGCCCGCTGGATGCGCGGAAGCTGCAGGCGGCGGTGCCGGAGAGCTATGCGGAGGCCGCGGATATCTGGCCGGAGCTCAACCTGATGGAAGTTGTGATGGATTACGATTCGCTGATTTTCCAGGACGCGCAGGAATGCTTCATCGACCCGGAGGATCAGAAGTTTTTTGCGCAGAAGGGAATCTGCGCATGGTATGATATCAGCTTTGACAGCGCGGACATCGCGAAGGTGCGCGAGGTCATGAACGGCGTGCTCACGCAGTGCGGCGGCTTTGTCGGCAGCGACACGGACGATTTCGAACCGTCCTATACGGCAGACAATATCGATACGCTGGTATAGACAGCCGCATACAGGTGAAGAAGGCTGCTTACGGGTTTACCGTGAGCGGCCTTTTTGCGTGAAAAAATATTTTCAGAAAAATACTTGACAGCACAATAATATTTGATAAAATATAATTGCACAAAACAAAAGAGCTAAGGAGGGCGCAGCCATGAAAATTTATGACATTGCAATTATCGGCACCGGTCCCGGCGGACTGGAAGCGGCGCTCACCGCAAAAGCCAGGAACAAGAGCATCCTTCTGCTCGGTTCGGCCGACCTCAGCGGCAAGGTCGGAAAATCCGAGAAGATCAGGAATTATCTGGGAATACCGTCGGTGTCCGGCGAGGAGATGAACCGCCGATACCGCGAGAGTCTCGACGATATGGGGATCGAGATAACCGACAGAAGAGTCAGCATGGTTTACCCGATGGGAGATTATTTCTCCATACAGGGCGGACAGGAGATTTATGAGGCGAAGACCGTGATTATCGCAACCGGTGTTGTGCCGCAGCGGCTGTATCCGGGCGAACAGGAATTCCTCGGCCGAGGCGTCAGCTACTGCGCAACCTGCGATGCACCGCTCTACCGCCAGAAGACGGCAGCCGTGATCGCATCATCACCGGCGCAGGAGAAGGAAGCGGAATTTCTCGCAGAATTTGCGCAGAAAGTCTATTATCTGCCGCTGTACGCGCAGGAACCGGTACTGCATGACGGGAAAATAGAGGTCGTGCGGGAGAAGCCGCAGGCAATCGAGGGCGGCATGAAGGCGGAACGTCTTGTGACAGACCAGCGCCGGATCGACGCAGACGGCATATTCATTTTACGGGAGAGCGTCCTGCCGGATGCCCTCGTACCGGGACTGGAAACAGAAAACGGACACATTCGGACAGACCGCGATATGTCCACCAATATAGAAGGCTGCTTTGCATGCGGCGACGTGACCGGCGGTCCGTATCAGCTGATGAAGGCAGCCGGGGAAGGCAATGTGGCAGCCCTGTCAGCGGCGGCTTATCTTGACCGCCAGCGGCGTGCCGGGAAGGAGGCGTGATCGTGGACAGAACACCGGATGAGAAACTGAAACTGGAAAACCAGCTGTGTTTTCCCCTGTATGCCTGTTCGCGCAGGATCGTTTCCGACTACACGCCGTACCTGAAGCCGCTCGGCATTACCTATACCCAGTACATCGTACTGATGGTCCTGTGGGAGCAGGACGGCATCACGGTCGGCGAGCTGTGCAGGAAGCTTTACCTCGACAGCGGCACTGTGACACCGCTTCTCAAAAAGCTCGAGGAGCGCGGCATCCTGACGCGCAGACGCTGCCAGGAGGACGAGCGCTGCGTAAGCGTGTGGCTGACAGAGAAAGGCCATAAGCTCAAGGAAAAAGCCTATCCGATTCCTGATCAGGTGTGCGGCTGTATGCCGCTGGATGAGGAAGAGGCCGGGACTTTATATAAACTTCTTTATAAAATACTGGATCAGATGTAAGAAAGGAGATTCTTATGGATATCAAGGTTATTACAAAAGATAATTTCAATGCAGAGGTAACATCTTCAGACAAGCCTGTACTGCTTGATTTCTGGGCAGTATGGTGCGGCCCGTGCCGTATGCTCTCCCCGGTTGTCGAGGAACTTGCACAGGAGCACAGCGAAGTGAAATTCGGCAAGGTCAATGTGGATGAGCAGCAGGAGCTTGCAGCGCAGTTCGGCATCATGAGCATCCCGACGCTGATTCTCTTCAAGGACGGCGCACCAGTCAGACAGACAGTCGGTGTGCAGCCGAAGAGCAAGCTGGAAGATTTTATCAAGATCTGACGGAAATATCAGAGAGTATAAAGAACCGGTATCCGTATGCAAAACGGATACCGGTATTTTTCTTCTATTTAAATATGCAGCGGGCGCTGGCGCCGCACGGCAGAATCAGCCCGTTGTCGGATACCGGCAGGCCGATCTCGTCGGAGAGAATCGTCTTCTTCCTGCCGCGCAGGGCGGTCTCGAGCATGTAGGTCAGCACGGCCGGCTGCAGCCCGGTGGTGTAGGAGTTGATCAGGAAGAAGAGCGGCTGGTCGCTGAGCAGCTGGCAGCACAGCTCGATGAACGGGAAAATTGATTCCTCGATCTTCCAGATCTCGCCCTTCGGACCGCGCCCGTAGGACGGCGGGTCCATGATGATGGCGTCGTAATGGTGACCGCGCCGGATCTCACGCTGCACAAACTTCGTGCAGTCATCGACAATCCAGCGGACCGAATTGCCGGGCAGTCCTGTCAGCCTGGCATTGTCGCTGGCCCACTGCACCATGCCCTTCGATGAATCGACATGTGTGACGAAGGCGCCGGCCGCCGCCGCCGCGCAGGTCGCACCGCCCGTGTAGGCAAACAGGTTCAGCACGCTGATTCTGCGGCCGCTGCCGTCAATCAGATCATAAAACCAGTCCCAGTTCGCCGCCTGCTCCGGGAAAAGACCGGTATGCTTGAAGCTGAACGGCTTTAAATGAAAACGGAGTCCGAGGTGATCGTAGCGGATCGTCCATTCGCCGGGCATGTCTCTGAACTGCCAGCTGCCGCCGCCGCGGCTGCTGCGGTGATAGTGCCCGTTGGCGCGCCGCCAGCGCGGATCCTTTCTGTCTGTATTCCAGATCACCTGCGGGTCGGGGCGGATCAGAATATAGTCTCCCCAGCGCTCCAGCTTCTCGCCGCCGGATGTATCCAGAACTTCATATTCTCTCCAGTTATCAGCTGTCCACATACGTGCCTCCCGAAATTAATGTCAAAAATCTGTCTTCTTATGTTATCATAGAATACGGCGCGAGGAAAGACAGAAGAATGTTTGCAAAAAAGTGCAGAAAAATTTTTATTTTACCGGCATGATGCTTGCATTTCCCAGCTTTATCCTGTATAATAATCTACGCTTGTGACATTGATAGCTATGAAGCGTGAGGTTGCTGCGATGAAGATCGCAGGTTTTCCGTGGAGCGAATGTCAAGTTAGAAAACTGGCGACAAGTCACTGTACAAATTTCATCCTGAATTTTTTCAAGTATCAGGCGTGTGTGTCCACAGATGCGGAACACACGGGGTAGTGTACAGTCACCGCTTGTCGTACTTCATTTGAAAAGTGCGAATAAGGAGGCGGCTTTTTTTATGGCAAATCAGCAGGTTATGAGGATCACCCTCAAGGCGTACGATCACAAACTGATCGACCAGAGTGCGAACAAGATTGTTGAGACAGTTAAGAAGTCAGGAGCGAAGGTCAGCGGACCGGTTCCGCTTCCGACGAAGAAGGAAGTTGTTACGATCTTAAGAGCTGTTCACAAGTACAAATATTCCAGAGAGCAGTTCGAACAGCGTACACACAAGAGACTGATCGACATCATCGCACCGACACAGAAGACAGTCGATGCTCTTTCAAGACTCGAACTGCCGGCCGGTGTTAATATCAACATCCGGATGAAATAATCAAGTTAACAGACCTGAAGTATTGGGATTATATAGATTCGATTAATTCGGAGATGTACTCGATATTTCTAGGATGAACGCATAAGCGTTCCGCTGTAGATTTTTTAGGAGGTGCATTCTTTATGAAGAAAGCGATTTTGACAACAAAGGTTGGCATGACACAGATCTTCAAGGAAGACGGAGAACTCGTTCCGGTAACTGTGCTTGCAGCCGGACCTTGTGTTGTAACACAGGTCAAGACAGAAGAGAAGGACGGCTACAGTGCCGTACAGATGGGCTTTGGCGATATCCGCGAGAAGCTCGTCAACAAGCCGAGAAAAGGACAGTTCGACAAAGCCGGTGTTCCGGTTAAGAGATTTATCAGGGAATTCAGACTGGATGATGCTGAGAACTACGAAGTCGGTCAGGAGATCAAAGCAGATATCTTCGCCGCAGGCGATAAGATTGATGCGACCGGCATCACCAAAGGTAAGGGCTTCCAGGGCGCAATCAAGAGATTCGGCCAGTCCAGAGGACCTATGGCTCATGGTTCCAAGTATCACAGACATGCAGGTTCCAACGGTTCTGCAACCACACCTGGCCGTGTTGCCAAGGGCAAGCACATGCCTGGACATATGGGCGCTGTAAGAGCAACCGTTCAGAATCTTGAAGTAGTAAGAGTTGATGCTGACAAGAACCTCATTCTTGTCAAGGGCGCCGTTCCTGGTCCTAAGAACTCACTGGTTATGCTGAAAGATTCAGTCAAGGCCTGATCACGGAGAAAGGAGGACTTACAGATGGCAAAAGTATCTGTTTTAAATATGGAAGGCGCACAGGTCGGCGAGATCGATCTCAATGATGCCGTATTCGGAGTAGATGTTAAAGAGAACCTGATGCACAAGGCAGTTGTTGCGCAGCTTGCCGGCGCACGTCAGGGCACCCAGAGCGCCAAGACCCGTTCTGAGGTCAGCGGCGGCGGAAGAAAGCCATGGAGACAGAAGGGTACCGGTCATGCAAGACAGGGATCCATCAGAGCACCGCAGTGGACAGGCGGCGGCATGGTATTTGCACCGAAGCCGAGAGATTATGAAATCAAAGTCAACAAGAAAGAGCGTGCTCTTGCAATCAAGTCAGCGCTTACAACCAAGGTGAACGAGAACAAGCTGATCGTCATCGACAATCTTCATTTCGATGAGATCAAGACGAAGAAGTTTGTAGCGTTCATGAACAACATCAAGGCACAGAAGGCCCTCATCGTTCTTGCCGGCAAGGATGAGAACGTAGAGATGTCCGCTCACAATGTACCTGGTGTCAAGACAGCGCTCACCAACACAATCAACACATACGATATCCTTAAGTACGACACTCTCGTCCTTACACAGGATGCCGTAAACGCAATTACGGAGGTGTATGCATAATGGCAGATATCAAGTACTATGATGTCATCCTCAAGCCTGTCGTAACAGAGAAGAGCATGAACGAGATGGCAGACAAGAAATATACATTCCTCGTACATCCGGAAGCAACCAAGACCATGATCAAGGATGCTGTTGAGAAGATGTTCGAAGGAACAAAGGTAGCTTCCGTCAACACAATGAACTGTGAAGGCAAGCAGAAGCGCCGCGGTATGACGTTCGGCAAGACAGCCAAGACCAAGAAGGCTGTTGTAAAGCTGACAGAGGACAGCAAAGAGATCGAGATCTTCCAGGGTCTGTGATCCCGGCGCCATACACATTATATGCAGAGAAGCATGATAATAAATCAGACACCTGAAAGGAGAAACCACAATGGGCATTAAATCCTATAACCCATATACACCGTCGAGAAGACATATGACCGGTTCCGACTTTGCAGAGATCACGAAGACAACACCGGAGAAATCCCTGGTAGTATCCAAGAAGAGCAAAGCAGGCCGCAACGCACAGGGCAAGATCACAGTAAGATTCCGCGGCGGCGGTGAGAAGAGAAAATACAGAATCGTTGATTTCAGGAGAAATAAGGATGATATCCCGGCTACTGTTAAGGCAATCGAGTATGATCCGAACAGAACAGCCAACATCGCACTGATCTGCTATGCAGATGGTGAGTGGGCATACATCCTTGCACCGCAGGGACTCACAGTGGGCAGCACAGTCATGAACGGACCGAAGGCTGAGGTCAAGGTCGGCAACTGCCTCCCGCTTTCACAGGTTCCGATCGGTACTCTTGTTCATAACATTGAGCTCTATCCTGGCAAGGGCGGACAGCTCGTCCGTTCCGCAGGCAACGCTGCACAGCTTATGGCCAAGGAAGGCAAGTACGCAACTCTGCGTCTTCCGTCCGGCGAGATGAGACTTGTTCCGATCGAAGCAAGAGCTACTATCGGTCAGGTCGGCAACATCGATCACGAGCTGATCAATATCGGCAAGGCAGGACGTAAGCGTCACATGGGAATCCGTCCTCATGTCCGCGGTTCTGTTATGAACCCGAATGATCATCCGCACGGCGGCGGCGAAGGCAAGGCTCCGGTAGGACGTCCTGGCCCGACAACCCCATGGGGCAAACCGGCTCTTGGTTATAAGACACGTAAGAAACATAAACATTCTAACAAGATGATTGTCAGAAGACGCGACGGCAGCGTTCTTAAGTGATAAGGAGGATAGGTATGTCAAGATCACTTAAAAAAGGAGCATTTGCAGACGCAAGCTTAATGAAAAAAGTCGATGCGATGAAAGCATCCGGTGATAAGTCTGTTATCAAGACATGGTCAAGACGTTCAACTATCTTCCCGTCGATGGTTGGATTAACAATTGCAGTTCATGATGGAAGAAAGCATGTTCCGGTATATATCACAGAGGATATGGTAGGCCACAAGCTCGGTGAGTTCGTAGCTACCAGAACCTACAGGGGACATACCAAAGACGAGAAGAAAGTAGATCATTGATCGTATAAATCGAAAGGAGGCTTATTACCATGGCTAAGGGACACAGAACCCAGGTAAAGAGGCAGAGAAACAGTGAGAAGGACACAAGACCAAGCGCTAAGCTGACTTATGCAAGAATTCCTGTTCAGAAAGCCTGCTACGTACTGGATGCCATCAGAGGCAAAGACGTTGAATCAGCACTGGCTATTCTTGAGTACAGCCCAAGATACGCTTCTGCTGTCATTGATAAATTATTAAAATCAGCAATCGCAAACGCAGTCAACAATAATGGTATGAACAGAGGAGATCTTTATATCGACGAGTGCTACGCAAGCAACGGCCCGATCATGAAGAGAATCCAGCCGAGAGCTAAGGGCAGAGCTTACAGAATTCAGAAGAGAATGAGCAACATTACCATTATCCTGAACGACAATAAGGAGGAGTAATTAAATGGGTCAGAAAGTCAATCCTCATGGCCTGAGAGTAGGCATCATCAAAGACTGGGATTCCAAATGGTACGCTGATGCTGATTTTGCGGACAACCTTATCGAAGATCACAAAATCAGAACTTACCTTAAGAAGAGATTATACAGTGCCGGTATTTCCAAGATCGAGATCGAGAGAGCATCTGACAGAGTGAAGATCGTCATCTTCACTGCAAAGCCGGGTATCGTAATCGGTCGTCAGGGCACCGAAGTCGAGAAGATCAAGAAGGAATTAAAGCAGTTCACCGACAAGAAGATTCTGATCGATATCAGAGAAGTAAAGCTCCCGGAGTGCGACGCGCAGCTCGTTGCGGAGAACATTGCACAGCAGCTTGAGAACCGTATCTCCTTCAGAAGAGCCATGAAATCCGCTATGCAGAAGACCATGCGCTCAAGAGGAGGCGTTAAGGGAATCAAGACATCAGCAAGCGGCCGTCTCGGCGGTGCTGATATGTCCCGTAAAGAGTTCTACAGCGAAGGCACTATTCCGCTTCAGACACTCAGAGCTGATATTGACTATGGCTTTGCAGAAGCAGACACCACCTACGGCAAGATCGGTATCAAGACATGGATCTACCGCGGTGAGGTTCTTCCTGTAAAGAACACCAAGGAAGGGAGCGATAAATAATGTTAATGCCAAAGAGAGTTAAACATCGTAAGCAGTTCCGTGGATCCATGGCCGGCAAGGCTATGAGAGGCAATAAGGTTACCTATGGTGATTATGGTATTGTCGCTCTTGAACCTGGCTGGATCAAATCCAATCAGATCGAGGCTGCCCGTGTTGCCATGACACGTTACATCAAGAGAGGCGGCCAGGTCTGGATCAAGATTTTCCCGGATAAGCCGGTAACAGCAAAACCTGCTGAAACCCGAATGGGTTCCGGAAAAGGTACTACTGAGTACTGGGTAGCTGTTGTAAAACCAGGACGTGTACTTTTCGAAATTTCCGGAGTAACGGAAGAGAACGCTAAGGAAGCTCTTCGTCTTGCTATGTACAAGCTTCCGATCAAGTGCAAGATCGTTTCACGTGCAGCTACAGAAGGCGGTGATAACAGTGAAAACTAATGAGTATATCAAGGAATTACAGAACAAGTCCATCGAAGATTTAAACAAGGATCTGGTAAGTGCTAAGGAAGAGCTTTTCAGCCTCCGGTTCCAGAATGCGACAAATCAGCTTGAGAATACAAGCAGCCTCAAGTCAGTCAGGAAGAAGATTGCCAGAATCAAGACAGTGATCACTGAAAAGGCAAAAGCTGCTCAGTAATCTGAAGTGAAAGGAGTAATTGTCGTGGAAGAAAGAAATCTCAGAAAGACAAGAGTCGGCAAGGTTGTCAGCAACAAGATGGACAAGACAGTTGTTGTTGCTGTTGCAGACCGTGTAAAACATCCTCTTTACAAGAAGATCGTTGATAGAACTTACAAGTTAAAAGCACATGATGAGAACAATGAGTGCGGCATCGGTGACAGAGTAAGGGTAATGGAGACAAGACCTCTTTCCAAGGACAAGAGATGGAGAGTTGTCGAGATTATCGAGAAGGCAAAATAATCTGTCCGGATTTCAGGAGGTAATTATTCATGATTCAGCAGGAAAGCAGACTTCGTGTTGCGGATAATACAGGCGCCAAGGAACTTCTCTGCATCCGTGTAAAGGGTGGTTCTACAAGAAGATATGCCAACATTGGTGATACAATCATTGCGTCTGTCAAAGATGCAACACCAGGCGGAGTTGTTAAGAAAGGCGACGTTGTCACAGCTGTTGTTGTCCGTACCGTAAAGGGCGCACGCCGTGCAGACGGTTCCTATATCAGATTCGATGAGAATGCAGCTGTTATCATTCAGGATGACGGCAACCCGAAGGGCACCCGTATCTTCGGGCCTGTAGCAAGAGAGCTCAGAGAGAAACAGTTCATGAAGATTGTTTCCCTTGCACCGGAAGTTCTGTAAGGAGGGAATGACAGTGTCGACAATGAAGATCAAGAAAGGCGATATGGTTCAGATTATCGCCGGCAAGGATAAAGGCAAATCAGGTAAAGTCATTGCCGTTAACCATAAAGAGGGACGTGTTTATGTTGAGGGTCTCAACATGATCACAAAGCACACAAAGCCATCTGTTGCAAACCGTGAAGGCGGCATCATCACAACAGAAGGACCGATTGATGCATCCAACGTTATGTATCTGGACGACGGCAAGGTTTCAAGAATCGGCTTCGTATTTGATGGAACCGACGAGAATGGCAAACCGATCAAGAAGCGTGTAGCCAAAGCATCAGGCAAGATCATCGACTGATCGTTTTGTCAGAGGAGGAAAGAACAGTGAACAGATTACAGGAACAGTACAACAAAGAAATCGTCCCTGCGATGATTTCCAAGTTCGGTTACAAGAATGTTATGCAGGTTCCTAAGCTCAGCAAGATTGTTGTCAATATGGGCGTGGGCGAAGCAAAAGATAACTCCAAGGCCTTGGATGCCGCTGTTAATGATATGACAATTATCACAGGCCAGCACCCGATTATTACAAAGGCAAAGAAGTCCATTGCGAACTTCAAGATCAGAGAGGGTATGCCGATCGGCTGCAAAGTTACCCTCAGAGGCGACAAGATGTATGATTTCGCCGACAGACTGATCAACCTCGCACTGCCGCGAGTACGTGACTTCCGCGGCGTAAGCGCTGATTCCTTCGACGGAAGAGGCAATTACGCACTCGGCCTCAAGGAACAGCTCATTTTCCCTGAGATCGAGTACGATCAGGTCGACAAGGTAAGAGGTATGGACGTTGTTTTCGTAACTACGGCTAAGACCGATGAAGAAGCACGTGAACTCATCCGTTTATTCGGAATGCCATTTGCAAAATAATAGGAGGTAAATTTCATGGCTAAAAAGTCAATGAAAATCAAACAGCAGCGTAAGCCGAAGTTTTCAACAAGAGAATATAATCGTTGCAGAATCTGCGGACGTCCTCATGCTTATTTAAGAAAATATGGCATCTGCAGAGTTTGCTTCCGTGAACTCGCATACAAGGGTGAGATTCCGGGCGTTAAGAAGGCAAGCTGGTAATTAAGGAGAGGAGGAAATTCAGATGACAGATCCAATCGCAGATATGCTTACAAGAATCCGTAACGCAAACGCTGCAAAACATGATACAGTCGATGTCCCGACATCGAAGATGAAAGAAGCAATCGCCAAGATTCTCCTTGATGAAGGCTATATCAAGAAATACGAACTCGTAGAAAACGGTCCGGCTAAGGACATCAGAATCACACTTAAATACGGTGCAGACAAGAACCAGAAGGTTATTTCCGGACTGAAGAGAATTTCCAGACCGGGTCTGCGTGTTTACGCAAGTGTTGACAACATGCCTAAGGTGCTCGGCGGTCTCGGCATTGCCATCATTTCCACCAATAAGGGCATCCTGACTGATAAGCAGGCAAGACGTGAGAACGTCGGCGGCGAAGTCCTTGCATTCGTTTGGTAATTAAAACAGAATAAATACAGAATTCTGCCAGAAGGCAGTATAATAGGAGGTACGGGCATGTCACGTATAGGAAGAATGCCAATCGCTATTCCTGCAGGTGTTACTGTAGATATAGCAGAAAATAATAAAGTGACTGTAAAAGGACCTAAGGGAACTCTTGAGAGAGTTGTCCTCCCGGAGATGGGAGTTAAGGTCGAGGACGGAAATATCACTGTTACACGTCCAAACGATTCCAAGAAGATGAAAGCGCTGCACGGTCTGACCAGATCACTTCTTAACAACATGGTGATCGGTGTGACGGAAGGCTATTCCAAGAAACTCGAGATCAAGGGTGTCGGCTACAGAGCACAGAAGCAGGGCAACAAGCTGATCTTATCATTAGGTTATTCACATCCTGTCGAGATGATCGATCCGGAAGGTGTTACCACAACACTTCCAGATGCCAATACGATCATTGTATCCGGTATCGATAAAGAGAAAGTCGGCCAGTATGCTGCTGAGATCAGAGATAAGAGAAGACCTGAACCGTACAAGGGCAAGGGTATCAAGTACTCTGATGAAGTGATCAGACTTAAAGCTGGTAAGACAGGTAAGAAATAATTAAAGGAGAGTGAATAGAATGGTAACGAAGCCATGCAGAAGTGATATTCGTGTCAAGAAGCACAGAAGAATGCGCAATCATATCAGCGGCACTGCACAGCGTCCGCGTCTGGCTGTTTTCAGAAGCAACAAGAACATCTATGCGCAGATCATTGATGATACAACAGGCAGCACACTTGCTGCTGCTTCCACACTGGAAAAGGCAATCAAGGATGAGCTTGACTATACCGATACGGCAGCAGCTGCCGCAGCGGTAGGCACAGCTGTAGCAAAGAAAGCTCTGGAGAAAGGAATCACAGAGGTTGTTTTCGACAGAGGCGGTTACATTTATCAGGGCAAGATCAAAGCACTGGCAGATGCGGCAAGGGAAGCCGGCCTTAAGTTCTGATTTGGGAGGAAAATGAATGAAACGCAATATTATTGATCCTGACCAGCTTGAATTAACAGATAAGGTAGTTTCCATCAAACGTGTAACCAAGGTTGTCAAGGGCGGCCGTAACATGCGTTTTGCTTGCCTCGTTGTAGTAGGTGACCAGAACGGCCATGTAGGTGCCGGTCTCGGCAAGGCTGCAGAGATTCCGGAAGCTATCCGCAAGGGCAGAGAAGATGCCATCAAGAAGCTCATTGAGGTTCCGCTCGATGAGAACAACAGTATTACACATGATAACATTGGTTACTACGGTGGTGCTTCCGTACTGCTGAAGCGTGCTCCACAGGGTACTGGTATCATCGCAGGCGGTCCTGCACGTACCGTACTTGAACTTGCAGGCTATACCAATATCCGTACAAAATCTCTCGGCTCCAACAACAAGCAGAACGTCGTTCTCGCTACAATCGAGGGCCTTAAGGAACTGGTTACTCCTGAGGAAGTTGCCAGAAAGCGCGGCAAGACAGTCGAAGAGATCTTAGGTTAAGGAGGCACTTGAAATGGCTGGTAAGCTTAAAATTACTTTAGTAAAGTCAACAATCGGTGCAATTCCGAAGCACAGAAGAACTGTAGAAGCTTTAGGACTTCACAAGACCGGCAGGTCTGTGGAGCTTCCGGACAATCCATGCACCAGAGGCATGGTTGACCAGGTAAAGCATCTTGTAAAAGTTGAAGAGATCTGATCACAGGAGGTGCACGTCATGAATTTATCAGAATTAAAGCCAGCTGCAGGATCCACGCACAGCAAGAATTTCCGTGTCGGCCGTGGACATGGTTCAGGCAACGGCAAGACAGCAGGCAAGGGTTCCAAGGGCCAGCTGGCACGTTCAGGAGCACCAAGGCCGGGCTTTGAGGGCGGTCAGATGCCTCTGTACAGAAGACTCCCTAAGAGAGGCTTCACCAACAGAAACACACCGGATATCGTTGCAATCAACGTATCTGAGTTAAACAGATTTGAAGACGGCGCTGTCGTAACACCGGAAGCACTTCTTGAAAGCGGTGCGATTTCCAAAGCCGGTGACGGCGTTAAAATACTTGGCAACGGCGAACTTACTAAGAAATTAACTGTTAAGGCAAATAAGTTCAGTGCTTCAGCCGAGGAAAAAATCAAGGCTCTCGGCGGTACAGTTGAGGTAATCTGATGTCTGATTCATACAGGGGCGGCTGGGACTTAGGTAAGATTCTGAAGGTTCCGAACATCCGCAAAGGACTTCTGTTTACATTGCTGGTTCTCGTAATCACGCGGCTCGGCGCACAGATTCCTGTGCCGGGCGTCAGCCGTGATGTCTTTTCAAACTGGTTTGCTAATCAGCAGTCCGGTGCGGTCAGCCTGTTTGATATGATGACAGGCGGTTCGTTCAGTCAGATGTCTATCTTTGCACTCAGCATCACTCCGTATATCACTGCATCCATCATCATGCAGCTGATGACGATCATTATTCCTTCACTGGAAGAACTCCAGAAGGATCAGGACGGCAGAGACAAGATCAATGAGTATACATTTTACCTGTCAATCGGTCTCTCCGCACTGCAGGCCGTCGCTATGGGAATTGCTTTTTACCGCAGCAATTCGCTGGCAGTCAAATCCATTCCGGCTGTGATTGTTGTCATTGTAGCTCTGATCACAGGAGCTGTTGTACTCATCTTCCTTGGCGAGGAGATTACAAAGCACGGTGTTGGCAACGGTATTTCGATGATCCTGCTGTTCAACATTGTTTCCAGAATGCCGCAGGATATCGGAACATTATACGATGCATATCTGAAGGGCAGGAATATTGTGCAGGCCGGCCTTGCCTTCCTCATTATTCTGGCAATTATCCTTTTCATGATTGCTTTCTGCGTATGCCTTCAGGATGCCTATGTAAGAATACCGGTACAGAATTCTTCCAAAATGGTCGGAAGAAGAGCTGTCGGCGGTGTCGGAAGCAACATTCCGTTTATGATCAATGCTTCCAACGTAATTCCGGTAATCTTTGCCGGATCGCTGATGTCCCTGCCTGAGCTGATCACTTCCTTCACGGGGTATCAGGCCAAAGGTGCGGTCGCATGGATTTTCAATATGCTGAGCCAGAACAACTGGTTCAATCCGGATAACATGTCTTATACGGTAGGCTATATACTCTATGCAGTGCTGATTATCGCCTTTGCATATTTCTACACTTCCATCATGTTCAATCCGCAGGAAGTGGCAGAGAGACTCAAAGAGCGGGGAAGCTTTATTCCAGGCCAGAGACCTGGCAGACAGACTGTAGAATATCTGCAGCGCGTTTCCGACACGACCATTGTCATCGGCGCAATCGGTCTTCTGATTGTATCGACGATTCCGATCGTACTGGCAGGCCTTCTCGGTGTTGATGTGTCATTCGGCGGTACTTCGATCATCATCATCGTAGGCGTTGTCCTTGAGACTATCCGGAAACTGGATTCGCAGGTAAGCGAACGTCACCTGAGAGGTCTTTTCAGCAGTAATAGGTAAATTCGTGTATTCAGTGTTGGCCTGCGCCGGCACTGGATATTCGTGTTTTATTCAATAAGTGGACTTTTCCGCGGAAGCGGAGAGTTTCGAGGTGTATGTGATGAAAATCGTTATGTTAGGAGCTCCTGGAGCAGGTAAAGGTACACAGGCCAAGATGATTGCGAAGAAATGCGATATTCCGCATATCTCCACCGGCGATATTTTCAGAGAGAATATCAAGAACGGTACGCCGCTGGGCGCAAAGGCCAAGACCTACATGGACAAGGGCCTGCTTGTTCCGGATGAACTCGTATGCGATCTTGTAGTAGACAGAATTCAGCAGGACGACTGCAAAAACGGCTACATCCTTGATGGTTTCCCGAGAACCATCCCGCAGGCGCAGGCTCTCGAGGACGCACTCACGAAGATCGGACAGAAACTGGATTACGCCATCGATATCGAAGTCCCTGATGAGAATATCATCAGAAGAATGTCAGGAAGACGTTCCTGCCCGAAGTGCGGTGCGATTTACCATGTGGTAAACAATCCGCCGAAGAAGGAAGGCATCTGCGATGTCTGCGGAACAGAACTTGTATTCAGAGCTGATGATAAAGAAGAAACTGTCAGAAACAGACTGGATGTCTACCATACACAGACCCAGCCGCTGATCGACTTCTACAAGGAGCGCGGCGTGCTGCAGGAAGTGGACGGAACAAAATCCATGGATGATGTTTTCGGACAGATTGTCAGCATTATTTTCTGATTTATATTTATTACCGACAGCCGCCGGGCACCGAACCCGGCGGTTTGCCGGGTAATACATAATAAGGCCAATCATAGGAGGAGACGGGATGCCAAAGTCAGACATGATCGAGGTTGAGGGAGTTGTTGTTGAGAAGCTCCCGAATGCCATGTTCAGAGTTGAACTGGAGAACAAGCATGTGGTGCTTGCACATATCAGCGGAAAGCTGCGTATGAATTTCATCAAGATACTTCCGGGTGATAAAGTCACAATTGAACTTTCACCTTACGATCTTTCAAGAGGAAGAATTATCTGGAGAGATAAGTAAAAAAGGCTTGCCCTGATATTATGATTATGATATAATATTTCGGCAGCATTAAAATAAGGCGGGTGTCACCAGGCAGCCGCTTATTGCAATATCAGAATATAAGCGAAGCCGCAAGGCTGCGCCTGTATTATATATACGGCCATGTATATGGCTGAATTGACAGAAAGGAGAATTATCGTGAAGGTTAGATCATCTGTAAAGCCTATGTGTGATAAGTGCAAGGTTATCAGAAGAAAAGGATCTGTCAGAATCATCTGCGAGAATCCTAAGCATAAACAGAGACAGGGCTGATCGCTGGGTCCTGCGCTTTAACGTGCAGAAATTTTTCTGTTTTAGAGCGTTTCTGTTATTTTGTTAAGTGTAATTCGCCCGCACCATGCGGACGGACAGCGTAGCGGCTGCAGTGAACGGCATTGTCTGAGGCCAGATGATGCTTCACTATAACAGCAGATATCAGATCTGCAGCGATTGCTTTCCGTCAGAAGCAACCGCATTATCTTTTACTGTTTTTTTAGTTGTTTACTAACTATCGGAGGTATAAATACATGGCTCGTATCAGTGGTGTTGATTTACCAAGAGACAAGCGAATTGAAATCGGCCTTACCTATGTATACGGCATAGGTGTGGCAACATCGAACCGTATTCTGAAAATCGCCGGTGTTGATCCGAACACAAGAGTTAAGGATCTCACTGATGATGAAGTAGCTAAGATCAATAATGCTATTGCAAGTGAGAATCTCATGATCGAAGGTGACCTTCGCCGTGAGACTGCTATGAATATCAAGAGACTCATGGAGATTGGATGCTACAGAGGCATTCGTCACAGAAAAGGACTTCCGGTCCGCGGTCAGAAGACCAAGACCAATGCAAGAACCCGTAAGGGACCTAGGAAGACTGTAGCAAACAAGAAGAAATAATTGATACGAATAGGAGGTTTTTACAATGGCTAAGAAAGCTACTAAAAAGGTGGTTAAGAAGCGCGTTAAGAAGAATGTAGAACGCGGTCAGGCACATATCCAGTCATCTTTTAACAATACAATTGTTACTCTTACAGACACTGAAGGCAATGCTCTTTCATGGGCAAGCGCAGGCGGTCTCGGATTCCGCGGCTCCCGTAAGTCTACACCGTATGCAGCACAGATGGCAGCTGAGACAGCAGCCAAGGCAGCAGCTGTACACGGATTAAAGTATGTAGATGTATTTGTAAAGGGACCTGGTTCAGGAAGAGAAGCAGCTATCCGTGCATTACAGGCTAATGGAATTCAGGTAACCAGTATCCGCGACGTAACACCGGTTCCGCACAACGGATGCCGTCCGCCGAAGCGTAGAAGAGTCTGATAGGAGGGAATAAGATATGGCAAGAGATATGGTACCAGTTTTAAAGAGATGCAGAAGTCTTGATATTGATCCTGCTTATCTTGGCTATGACAAGAAGTCCAAGAGACAGGCCAAGAGAAGCAACAGAAAGAAATCCGAATATGGCAGCCAGCTGAATGAGAAGCAGAAGGCTAAGTTTATATATGGTGTACTGGAAAAACCTTTCAGAAACTACTTCAGAAGAGCTTCCATGATGAAGGGTCAGACCGGTGAGAATCTTATGGTTATGCTGGAGAGCCGTCTTGACAATGTCGTTTTCCGCCTTGCATTTGCAAGAACACGCCGTGAAGCAAGACAGATGGTTGATCATAAGATGATTACGGTTAACGGCAAGATCGTTAACCTTCCTGCTTATGAAGTAAAGCCGGGTGATGTGATTGCCCTCACCGAGAAGGCAAAGTCAACCCAGCTTGCCAAGGATATTTTTGAAGTCGTTAACGGAAGAGGCGTTCCGGAATGGCTTACCTCCGATCAGGAGAATTTCACAGGAACAGTCAATGCTCTGCCGCTCAGAGAGCAGATCGATGTTCCGGTTGATGAGATGCTTATCGTCGAGCTGTATTCTAAATAATTTTGTAAGAGGATTGCTAGGACTTATATTTTTAACCCTCAGTTTATCTTTTAACCCAAAAGGAGGGCATTAAGTGTTTAATTCAGAAGTACCGAAGATTGCAGAACACGAGATTTCAAGCGATAACAGATACGGTCGTTTTGTTGTTGAGCCTCTCGAGAGAGGCTACGGAATTACCCTGGGCAATTCCCTCAGAAGGATCATGCTGTCATCTCTTCCGGGATCTGCAGTCAGCAATATCAAAATAGACGGTGTTGTCCATGAATTCAGTTCAATTCCGGGCGTTAAGGAAGATGTAACTGAGATCATCATGAACATCAAGAGTCTTGCAATTAAAAATAACAGTCAGTCAGACGATCCTAATGAAACCAAGGTTGCATACATCGACTATGAAGGCGAAGGTGTCGTAAGAGCGTCCGATATCCAGGTAGACCAGGATATCGAGATCATGAATCCGGATCAGGTCATCGCTACACTCAGCGGCGGTCCTGACTGCAGACTGAACATGGAACTGACCATCACGAACGGCCGCGGCTATGTCGGCGCGGACAAGAACAAGAGCGCAGATCTTCCGATCGGCGTGATTGCCATCGATTCCATGTACACACCTGTTGAGCGTGTCAACATGAAGGTAGAGAATACCCGTGTTAAACAGATAACGGATTACGACAAGCTTACACTTGAAGTGTTTACGAACGGCACGATGGGACCTGATGAAGCGATCAGCTACGCAGCACAGGTTCTGAGCAACCGCCTTAATCTTTTCATTGATCTTTCCGAGAATGCCAAGGCTGCAGAAGTCATGGAAGAGAAGGAGACCAATGATAAATCCAATATTCTCAGCATGAATATTGATGAGCTTGAATTATCAGTACGTTCATACAACTGCCTGAAGAGGGCGGGTATCAACACTGTAGAGGAACTGACGAACAGAACGGCAGAGGATATGATGAAAGTTCGGAATCTCGGCCGCAAATCTCTGGACGAAGTGCTCAACAAGCTCAATGAACTGGGACTTCACCTGAAACCCAGCGACGAATGATTGATAATTGAACTTATCTGACTTTGTAAGGAGGAAACCAAGATGGCAGGATACAGAAAGCTGGGCAGAACTTCCAACCAGCGTAAAGCTCTGCTTAGAAACCAGGTTACTGATCTTCTTCTCAACGGCAAGATCAGAACAACGGAAGCCAAGGCTAAAGAAATCAGAAAGATCGCTGAGAAGCTGATTGCTCTCGGTGTTAAAGAGAAAGATAACTACGAAGAGATCACCGTTCAGGCTAAGGTCGCAAGAAAAGACGCTGACGGCAAGAGAATCAAAGAGGACGGCAAGGTTGTCTTCGATACCGTTGACAAGACAATCAAGAAGGACAGCCCATCCCGCATCCATGCGAGAAGACAGATGTACAAGATCCTCTATCCGAGAACACAGGTTCCGGAAAAGGCAGCCGGCAGAAAAGCAGGCACCAAGCAGGTTGATCTTGCAGACAAGCTTTTCTCAGAGTATGGCCCGAAGTATGCAGGACGTAACGGCGGTTACACAAGAATCGTCAAGATCGGACCTCGCAAGGGCGATGCTGCAATGGAAGTTCTGATCGAACTGGTTTAATAAGCATTAAGAACAAAGTAAACAGACAGGGAAGAGCCCGCACGGTTCTTCCCTGTCTTTGTAAATGGGGAGAATCCGGAAATGAGCTTTTTCGATATCAGTCATTTAAGCTGCCGCTTCGACGTGAAGGATGAAAACGGCGATGTCCTGATGACCAACACGGCAGTGGACGATCTGAGCACCCGGATTGAAAAGGGGACGTTTACAGCCATACTGGGCACCAACGGGAGCGGCAAGTCGACACTGGCACGGCATCTGAATGCCCTGCTCGTGCCGGACGAAGGTACGGTGATTGTGGACGGCATGAATACAGCGGATGCGGACAATCTCCTCCCGGTGCGCGAGAAGGTCGGCATGGTTTTCCAGAATCCGGATAACCAGATTATCGCCAGTGTGGTCGAGGAAGATGTCGGTTTCGGACCGGAGAACATCTCGGTGCCGACGGACGAGATATGGAAACGTGTGTCGGACAGCCTGCAGCGCGTCGGTATGACGTCATTTCGGCGCTATTCACCGAATAAACTCTCCGGCGGGCAGAAGCAGCGCGTGGCGATTGCCGGCATACTGGCCATGAAGCCGCAGTGCATGATTCTGGATGAGCCGACGGCGATGCTGGACCCGCAGGGAAGGCGGAGCCTGATCGATACGGTCGTGGAACTGAATCACCGCGAGAAGGTGACGATAGTGCTGATCACCCATTTTATCGATGAGGCAGTGCGCGCGGACCGCATTATTGTCATGCATAACGGCACGATACGCATGGACGGCGCGCCCCGCACGGTCCTGCAGGATGAGCAGAAGCTGACTCAGCTGGGACTGGAGCTGCCGCAGGCGGCAAAGCTCGGCGTAAAGCTGCGGGAAGGCGGCATTGATCTGCCGGCCGGCATTCTGGACGGCCGTGAACTTACAGATGAGATTATCAAAGCCTGGAAACGGGCAGGGCACTGACGGCGGAGGATGGAATGTCGGTATTACGATTTGAAGATGTCAGTTTCGAATACGCGGGGAGCAACGGCGAACTGCCTGTAAAAGCGCTCGACCATGTGACGTTCTCCGTGGAAAAGGGAGAATTTATCGGACTGATCGGACATACCGGATCCGGCAAGTCGACGATGATCCAGCACATGAACGGCCTGCTCAGGCCGACGTCCGGCCGCGTGCTGCTGATGGACAAGGATCTTGCGGACGGAAGCTGGACGCGCCAGCAGATCTGCGCGCACATCGGCCTTGTATTTCAATATCCGGAGTATCAGCTTTTCGCGCCGACGGTGCTGGAAGATGTCATGTTCGGCCCGGGAAATCTCGGCATGTCCGAAGAAGAGGCGCGCCGGCATGCAGAGCAGGCACTCGAGAGGGTCGGCATCCAGGAAGATAAATACGAGCGGTCGCCGTTTGACCTCTCCGGCGGCGAGAAGCGGCGCGTGGCGCTCGCGGGTGTTCTCGCCATGGAGCCGGAGATTCTTGTGCTGGACGAACCGGGCGCCGGACTCGATCCGGCGGCGAGACGAAGCCTGATGGAGCTTTTCATGCAGCTGAGCCATGAGGGCATTACCGTGCTCTGCTCGACGCATTCCATGGAAAATATTGCCGAGGCGGCCAGCCGGATTCTGGTCGTCGATAAGGGCAGAATCGTCATGGACGATACGCCGGCGGCCGTATTTTCCCGCATCGACGAGCTGGAGGCGCTAGGACTTGCGGCGCCGGAGATGACGTACATCATGCGCGATCTGCGGGCAGCCGGCATACCGGTCGATCTCACCGCCCTTACCGTGGAAGAGGCGGCGCAGGCTGTGCTGAAGGCCTTTGGAAAACAAGCCGGACAGGATGGTGAGCGCCGATGATAAGGGATATCACAATCGGACAGTATTATTACAGCGGTTCCGTGATCCACAGACTGGACCCGCGGTTTAAGATCTACTGGACAATCCTGCTGCTGGTCACGGTGTTCATGATCAACAGCATACCCACCTTTCTGCTGGTGACCGGTGTCCTTGCCGCCTATGTGCTGATGAGCCGCGTGCCGCTGAAATTCATTTTCCGCGGACTGCAGGCGGTGTATATTATTATACTGATAACATTTTTTTTCGCCTTTTTCTTTAACGGCGGGGACACCGTGCTGTTCCGGATCGGACCGGTGAAGGCCACTATGGAAGGACTGAAAAACGGTCTGTACATGGTGATGCGTATCACCTATCTGATCATCGGCGCATCGGTGCTGACACTGACGACAACGCCGAACCAGCTGACAGATGGTATCGAGAAAGGATTCGCCTGGCTGAAAGTCTTTCACGTGCCGGTGCATGAAGGCGCGATGATGATGACGATCGCCCTGCGTTTCATCCCGATTCTGGCGGATGAGATGGACAGGATCATGAAGGCGCAGACATCGCGCGGTGCCGATTTTGAAAGCGGCGGCGTCATGCAGAGAGCCAGGGCGCTGGTGCCGCTGATCGTACCGCTTTTCATGGCGGCGATCCGCCGGGCGGAGGACCTGGCGATGGCGATGGAAGCACGCTGCTACCACGGCGGCGAAGGCCGCACGGAGATGAAGCCGCTTTCGATGAAGAGACGGGATTATATGGCGGTGGTGCTGGCGGCTGTCTATCTGGCGGCCGTGCTGGTGCTGCGTTTTGCCGTATAGCAGGCAGGAGGAAACATGCCGAGAATAAAACTGACGGTTGCCTATGACGGCACCAATTACTGCGGCTGGCAGGTACAGCCCAACGGCGTATCGATTCAGGCGGTTCTGCAGAAAGCCATCGAAAATCTGCTCGGAAAGCCGACGGACGTGACCGGCGCGAGCCGGACGGATTCGGGGGTGCACGCCCTCGGACAGGTTGCCGTATTTGACACGGACAGCCGGATCCCTGCCTGGAAATACGCGATGGCGATCAACCAGCGCCTGCCGGATGATATCGTGGTGCAGAAGTCGGAGATTGTGCCGGATGATTTTCATCCGCGCTATCAGGAAGTCGAGAAAACGTACGAATACCGGATCCTGAACAGACGCACGGCACTGCCGAATGAACGCCTTTACAGCTGGCATTACCGGCAGAAACTCGATACACAGGCGATGCAGCGCGCGGCGGCACTCTTTATCGGCACGCACGATTTCGGCGCTTTCTGCTCGATTAAGACAAGCGCGGACTCGACTGTGCGCACGGTGTACACGAGCAATATCACCCGCAGCGGCGATATCATCACCTACCGGATCAGCGGAGACGGCTTTCTATATAATATGGTAAGAATTATCATGGGCGCCCTCGCCAAGGTCGGCGTCGGGCAGCGCAGCGATGAGGATATCCTGCGGGCACTGCAGAATCCGTCTGTCAAGTTCGGGACACCGACGGCACCGGCCCGCGGCCTTACGCTTGTTGGGATCCGCTACCCGGAAACAGAAGAAAAAACGGAGAAAAGTGCACGGCAGGCCGGTGAAAACGATTGACATCGCGCCCGCATTGCAATATAATTATTAATTGTCACGGTATGCTTTGCTTGCGGAATCCAAGCCCCGGTATATCGCACAGAGAATCGTGATGAATGGATAAAATCAGCAGTCTGCTGTGATTGACGAGATCAGCAGGCGTATCGACAGCGAATGCTGTCCGATATACTTTCAGGAGGTTCATTATGGATAGCTATGTAGCAAGTCCGGCAACAATCGAGAGAAAATGGTATGTGGTTGATGCCGCTGGACAGACATTAGGTCGTTTAACATCCCAGGTCGCTGCTGTACTCAGAGGCAAGAACAAGCCTACTTATACACCTTTCATTGATACAGGCGACTATGTAATTGTTATAAATGCAGATAAGATCAAGGTTACCGGCAAGAAGCTTGACCAGAAGATTTATTACAGCCACTCTGAATATGTAGGCGGTATGAAGTCTGCAACACTCAGAGAGAAGATGGCTAAGAAGCCTGAAGATGTTATTACATTAGCTGTTAAGGGCATGCTCCCGAAGGGACCGCTCGGCAGACAGATGATCAAGAAGCTGTTTGTATATGCAGGTCCGGATCACAAGCATGCAGCACAGAAACCGGAAGTACTTGAACTCAGGTATTAATGAAGTAACGTCGAAAGGAGAATGGATATGGCTTCAGTTAAGTATTATGGAACCGGAAGAAGAAAGAAGAGCATTGCCAGAGTATACCTGACACCGGGTACCGGCAAGATCACGATTAACAAGAGAGACATCGATGATTATTTCGGACTGGAAACCCTCAAGGTTGTCGTTCGTCAGCCGCTTGTATTAACAGAGACAGCTGATAAGTTCGATGTAACCGTTAACGTTCGCGGCGGCGGTTTTACCGGCCAGGCAGGCGCAATCCGTCACGGCATCTCCCGTGCACTCTGCAAGGCAGATGAGGAGACTTACAGACCGGCTCTCAAGAAAGCAGGCTATCTCACAAGAGATCCTCGTATGAAAGAGCGTAAGAAATACGGTCTCAAGAAAGCACGTAGAGCTCCGCAGTTCAGCAAGCGTTGAGTTTTACTCTTCGGCTGGCAGCTGTCTGCAATATCTGCATGCACAGTATGTGAACAGTATATTAAGAGGCTATCATGTATATACCGAATGCATGATAGCCTTTTTCTTTTGACAGGAGGGATGGCAGCAATGCGGCGCCTTATTTATTTTGAGGCGGACTGGTGCGCAGCCTGCGGTCTGTATGAACGCGAACTGCTGCAGTATCTGGAAAAACATGCGGGAAAAGGCCAGATTGTGCGTATTGACGTGGACAAGGAGCCGGCGCTTTCCGCATATTATCAGGTGGAACAGATCCCGACCATCGTACTGCAGGACGGGCAGATCGTTGTATACAATGGGGCGGCTTCCCTCGACCGCGTGCGCACGCTGCGCTGGCTGCGCGGCGGCGGGAACGGACAGGGGCCGACTTGATAATATATGGTATTGTGCTAAAATAATCATATTGTAAAAAGGAGAGAAAGGCGGACTTATGAAATACGTTAGAAAAGCCCTGCTTCTGATCCTGACGCTGGCGCTTCTTCTGGTGCCGGTCGGCGCCTGCGGCGGCTCCGGCAGCACAGCGCAGACAGCCAGCCAGACGGAGGCGGTCAGCCAGGCAGAGACGGAGAGTGTCATTTCTTCGGAGACCCCGGATAAAAGTTCGGCGGATACCGTGCAGGCGTCCGGTGACGCGGCGATTGACGAAGACGGCACATACACGTCGAAAGACGAGGTGGCACTTTACATTCACACCTATGGAAAGCTGCCGTCGAACTATATCACCAAGCAGGAAGCAGAAGACCTTGGCTGGGACAGCAGCAAGGGGAATCTGTGGGACGTTGCGGATGGCATGAGCATCGGCGGAAGCCGTTTCGGCAACTACGAAGGACTCCTGCCGGAAGCGGACGGGCGTCAGTATTACGAATGCGATATTGACTACGAAGGCGGCTATCGGAACGCCGAGCGCATTATTTATTCCAATGACGGTCTGATATTCTATACAGACGATCATTATAAGACATTTGAACAGCTCTATTAGCAGCTGACAGAGGAGTATGTAATATGGAAGTAATATTAAATGGAGCGGAACTGACTGATCCCGGCATTGCACATCCTTACCTGAAGATGATCATGAATTTTCCTGATTACTACGGCATGAATCTGGATGCCCTGCACGACTGTCTCTGCGAGCGCACACAGGACACGGAGATTGTCATACTGAAACCGGACCCGGATGAATTTCTCGATGAGGAGATCGCTTTTTACCAAAAGATTCTGCGCGTTATGCAGGATTGCAGCGAGGAAAACCCGCATATTACGGTAGAAGAGATTGAACCGGAACCGTTTGATATGGATTAGGAGAGAGTACAGTGTCTGAGAGTGGGGAAATAATAAGCAGAAATATCATTATCGTCGGCTGCGGCAAGGTAGGCGCGGCGCTTACCGAGGAACTCTGTGAGGAGGGCCACAATATCACGCTGATCGACACGAATGAAGAACGTGTCAACAAGCTGACGGATTCATTTGATGTCATGGGAGTTGTCGGCAACGGCGCAAGCTATTCCGTCCTCAAGGACGCAGGCATTGAAGAGGCCGATCTGTTCATCGCGGTGACGGATATGGACGAACTGAATCTTCTCTGCTGCACGGTGGCGCGGCGTGCCTCCCATTGCGAAGCCATTGCACGTGTCCGCAATCCGGAGTACAGCGATGACATCAGCTATCTTAAAGAGAAACTGGACCTGGCGATGATTATCAATCCGGAGGAGGAAGCCGCGAAGGTGATCGCCCGCATGCTCGGGCTGCCGGCGGCTCTTTCGGTCAAATCCTTTGCCAACGGCCGCGCGGAGATGGTGCGGTTTGTCATTCCGGCGGAGAACCGGCTCTGCGGCCGGCAGCTCAAGGATCTGTCGGATGTCACGGGCGGCAATGTCCTGATCTGCGCGGTAGAGCGCGGGGAGGACATCTACATCCCGGACGGCAGTTTTACGCTGCATGAAGGAGACCAGGTAACCTTTATTTCCAATATTATCGCGGCACGCCGCTTCTTCGAGCGGATCGGCATTCAGAACCGGCGCATTCATCATGTGGTGATCGTCGGCGGCGGCAAGGCTTCTTATTACCTCTGCAAGCTTCTGATAGAAGACGGCATCGAGGTCAAAGTGATCGAGAAGAACAAGCAGCGCTGCGAAGAGCTGTGCGATCTGCTGCCGAAAGCGATCATCATCAACGGCGACGGCAATGACCGTGACCTGCTGCGGGAAGAGAAAATCGCGGATGCGGATGCCTTTATTCCGCTCACCGGCATGGACGAGGAAAATATTTTCCTGACCCTGTTTGCCTCCGACGTCTCCAACGCGAAGGTCATCACGAAACTGAAGAGAAATACTTTCCACGATGTCATCGGCAAGCTCAATATCGGCAGCGTTGTCTATCCGAAGTACATCACGGCAGAGATGATTCTGACATATGTGCGCGGCCTTTCCGCATCGATGGATTACAGCAACATCCGGACGCTCTATCATTTCTTCGGCTCCCGTGTCGAGGCAATTGAATTCGAAGCGGCGGGCAATTCCAAGACGCTGAATATCCCGCTGAAAGATATCAGGACGAAGGACAATCTGCTGATTGCCGGCCTGATCCGCGGACGGCGCAATATCATACCGGGCGGCGACGATGCCATCCGGCAGGGCGACCGCGTGATCGTTGTCACGACGCATATCGGGCTGCGGAGCCTGGACGATATCATTGCGTAACGGAGGCCCTGGCAGATGAATAACAGTATTATCCGATATGTACTCGGTTATGTGCTGCGCATTGAGGCGGCACTGCTTCTGCTGCCGATACTGGTGGCCATGATTTACCAGGAAGATACGTTCAGCGCCTTTGTTGTGGTCGCGGCCGGTGCCTTTGTGCTCGGATCGCTGATGACATGGAAGAAGCCGCGCGATACCTCGGTTTACATCAAAGAGGGCTGCGTGGCGACGGCACTTTGCTGGATTATCATGAGTATTGTGGGCTGCCTTCCTTTTGTCATGACAGGTGCCATCCCGAGCTTCACGGACGCGCTCTTTGAGACGATCTCCGGTTTCACGACGACCGGATCGAGCGTCGTCAATGATCTGGATGTGCTGCCGAAGAGCATTCTGTTCTGGCGGAGTTTCACGCACTGGATCGGCGGTATGGGCGTTCTCGTGTTCATGCTGGCGGTTATCCCGACCATCGGCGGGTCCAGCATGAATATCATGAAGGCGGAGAGCCCGGGACCGGTTGTCGGCAAACTGGTGCCGAAGGTCAGACAGACGGCGGCGACGCTGTATAAAATCTATATCGTGATGACGGTGATTCAGATCATTTTTCTGCTGCTCGGCAGAATGCCTTTGCTCGAGGCGATCATGATCACATTCGGAACAGCCGGCACCGGCGGTTTCGCGGTCTCCAACGCGGGCCTTGCGAGCTATTCGCCGTACTGCCAGTGGGTCATCGCGATTTTCATGATGCTGTTCGGTGTCAATTTCAATGCCTACTATCTGATTATCATGAAAAAGGTGCGGGACGCCTTTAAAATGGAAGAGATCAGAGGCTACTTCCTGATGATCGCCAGCGCCACCGCTCTGATTTTTATCAATATCTACGACGGCACGATGACCATCGAGCACACGCTCAGGGATGTCTTCTTCCAGGTATCCTCGCTCTCGACCTCAACCGGTTTTGTCACGGTGGACTATGACCAGTGGCCGGCTTTCGCCAAGACGGTTCTGATTATCGTCATGTTTATCGGCGCCTGCGCCGGCAGCACCGGCGGCGGCCTGAAGATCACGCGTGTGGAACTGCTTTTCAAGAGCATGTTTCATGAAATATATACCTATATCCATCCGAAGAGCGTCAAGAAGATCAAATCCGACGGCAAGACCGTGCCGGAGGAGACGATCCGGAGCATTCAGATCTACTTCTTTATTTTCATGGTGATCTTTTCGGTATCGCTTCTGCTCATTTCGCTGGAAGGACGGGATTTCGAGTCGAATTTTGTCGCCGTGCTGACGGCCATCAACAACATGGGCCCTGGCATGTCGCAGTTCGGACCGATCGAGAATTTCTCCAGTATGACGGTTTTGTCCAAATATGTCATGATGTTTGATATGCTGGCAGGACGTCTGGAACTGTTCCCGATGATTATTCTGTTTAATCCGCGGGTGCTGAAGGCGCTTTTCACACCGCCGAAGTTCAATAAAAACAGAAAGATATGGAATTACTGAAATTGGTAAAGACTTCCAAAGCGCGAAGTACCGCGCTTCGGGGGTCTTTCTTTTTTGTACTAAACGGAACGGGACGGGCAAATCATTTTTTGTTTTCAATTGACGAAAACTTTAGGTGTTGTTATACTTAACATTGTAATAGTGTTCCGTTTTAATCTAGCAGGAGGAGATTATGAAGAAGTTTATTACATTTATTCTGGCTGCTGCCATGGTCCTTTCACTTGCGGCATGCGGCGGCTCTTCTTCCGGATCCGGCTCAGGATCGGAAACCGAAGGAGCGACGGCATCTTCTGATTTCAAGGTTGGTGTCATTCTTGTCGGTGATGAAACCGAAGGTTATTCGGCTGCACATATCGACGGTATCAAGGAAGCACAGAAGGAACTCGGCCTTTCCGATGATCAGATCATCTGGAAGTACAAGGTTCCTGAGAGTCAGGAATGTTATGAGGCAGCGGTTGACCTTGTAGGCCAGGGATGCAGCCTTATTATTTCCAACAGTTACGGCCATCAGACATTCATGGTACAGGCAGCACAGGAATATCCGGATGTTACCTTTGTATCGATGACCGGCGATTTCGCTGCAATCAGCGGATGTGACAATTTCAAGAATGCATTTGACAATATCTATGAAGCTCGTTATGTATCAGGTGTCGTAGCAGGTCTCAAACTTCAGGAGCTTATGAATGACGGAACGCTTACACAGGAGACACAGCCTGACAGTTTCGATGCAGACGGCAATGTTAAAGTTGGTTATGTAGGTGCTTACAACTATGCAGAGGTTGTTTCCGGTTACACCGCATTCTACCTCGGCATCAAAAGCGTAGTTCCGAACTCTGTAATGGAAGTTCTTTACACGAATTCCTGGTTCGATATTGATAAAGAGGCAGCTGCTGCTGAGTCCCTTATTGCCAACGGCTGTGTTATCATCGGCCAGCATGCTGATTCCACCGGTGCTCCGTCTGCAACCCAGAAGGAGAAGGATAACGGCAGAATCTGCTATTCTGTAGGTTACAATATCGATATGCTCGAGACAGCTCCGACAGCTGCTCTGACTTCACCGACGAACAACTGGTCCGTATATTACAAGTATGCGATCGGTGCAGCTATGAACGGTGAGGACATCGATACAGACTGGTCCAAGGGCTTTGCGGATGACGCTGTAGGCATCACCGAACTCGGACCGGAATGTGCAGAAGGAACACAGGAGAAGGTTGATGATGTCATCAGCCAGATCAAGGACGGTTCTCTGAAGGTATTTGATACTTCCACATTTACTGTAGACGGACAGCCTGTCACAACAGCTGAGTGTGATCTGTCCTATATGGACTACACACAGAATCCGCCGGAAGTTATTTATCAGGGCGATACAGTTGAAGCCATCGTCGACGGTGCATTCTCTGAATCCACATTCAGAAGCGCTCCGTACTTCACACTTCGTATCGACGGCATCACAGAAGACGCTGAACCGGTTCAGTAATTAACTGCAACGTGCTTTAAAGGGGAAGCCACCGGCTTCCCCTTATCTCTTTTATAATTCGCAATGAACAAAGGGGGTTGGATACATGGAGTATGCAGTCCAGCTTAGACATATTACAAAGACATTCGGTGCGCAGGTCATAGCCAATAACGACGTAAGCATGGATATCCGCAAGGGAGAGATTCTCGCCGTGCTGGGCGAGAACGGCAGCGGTAAGACGACGCTTATGAATATGATTGCCGGTATTTATTTCCCGGACAGCGGCGAGATTATTGTGGACGGTCAGCAGGTGGAGATTGCTTCGCCGAAAGATGCGTTCGCTCTGGGCATCGGTATGGTGCATCAGCATTTCAAACTTGTTGATGTCTTTACGGCGCTGGAGAATATCGCGCTGGGCCTGGACAGTGATCAGAAGTTTGACCTGAAGCAGGTTCGTGCGAAGGCGGAGAAGATCTGCCAGAGATATGGATTCGAACTTGATCTGGACCAGAAGGTCTACGAGATGAGTGTGTCGCAGAAGCAGACACTTGAGATCGTCAAGGTGCTGTACAGAGATGTCAATATCCTGATCCTTGACGAGCCTACGGCTGTACTGACGCCGCAGGAGACGGAGAAACTTTTTGATGTTATCCGGAATATGAAGAAGGATGACAAATCCGTTGTCATCATCACCCACAAGCTGCATGAGGTGCTTGAGATTTCCGACCGTGTCGCCATTCTGCGCAAGGGTGAATACATCGATACGGTGGAGACGAAGGATGCAACGGAGAGCAGCCTGACAGAGATGATGGTCGGCAAGAAGGTGGAACTCGATATCCGGCGTTCAGAACGCAAGGATCTGGTAAAGCGGCTGGAGGTCCGCCATCTGACCGTTAAGAATATCGAAGGCCGGGCAGTGCTGGATGATGCCAGCTTTGACCTGTACGGCGGAGAGATTCTCGGTGTTGCCGGTATTTCCGGCAACGGACAGAAGGAACTTCTGGAAGCCATAGCCGGCCTTCAGAAAACCGAAGAGAACTCCAGTGTGAAGTTCTACGAGAAGGGCAAGGAAGAGACGGCCGTTGAGCTGATCGGACGGACGACGAAGCAGATCCGTGATATCGGCGTGCATATGGCATTTGTCCCGGAAGACCGTCTGGGCATGGGCCTCGTCGGTTCGATGGGTATGACGGGCAATATGATGCTCAAGACCTTCCACAATGGCCGCGGCATCAATCTCGATTTCAAGAATCCGCGGCAGAAGGCGGAGACGGTCAAGGAAGAGCTCGAGGTGCTGACGCCGAGCCTGAACACACCGGTTTCCCGTCTTTCCGGCGGCAATGTCCAGAAGGTTCTGGTAGGCCGTGAGATTTCAGAGGAACCGACGGTTCTGATGATGGCCTACGCGGTCCGCGGTCTGGATATCAACACGTCGTACACGATTTACAACCTGCTGGATGATGAGAAGAAGAAAGGGGTTGCGGTCCTGTACGTCGGCGAGGACCTGGATGTGCTGATTGATATGTGCGACCGGATTCTGGTACTGTGTGACGGCAAGGTCAACGGCATCGTCGAAGCACGGGATACCACCAAGGAAGAAGTCGGTCTTCTTATGACAAATCTGAGAGAGGACGGTGAGAGAGATGAGTAAAACACAGGCGAAAGAACCTTTTATGCGTATCGCCAAGCGTGACCAGGCGTCCTTCGGCAAGAAGTTCACCGTCCGCGCGGTCGCAATCATTCTTGCTCTGGTTGTCGATGCGATCTTTATTTTCTCAGTAACAGGTCTGAATCCGCTGAAAGTCTACGGTGTCATGTTTCAGGGCAGTTTCGGCAACTCAGTCCGTTTCTCCTGGATGCTGCGCGATCTGGTAACATTGCTGTGCATCAGCGTGGCACTCGCACCGGCATTCAAGATGCGATTCTGGAATATCGGCGCCGAAGGACAGGTACTGATCGGCGGTCTGGCAACCGCCCTTGTCATGGTAGAATTCGGCAATTCCCTGCCGACGCCGCTTCTGTTCCTCGTCATGGTTGTCTCCAGCATCGTGGCTGGCGGTATCTGGGGATTCCTGCCGGCATTCTTCAAGGCGAACTGGAATACCAATGAGACACTGTTCACACTGATGATGAATTACGTGGCGACAAGCCTTGTTGCCAGCGCGACCGACATCATGCGCGGCACCGCATCCAGCCTCGGCAAGCTGAACATGTCGACACAGGCAGGATGGATGCCGATGTTTCTCGGACAGCGCTACAATGTCAACATCCTTGTGGTTCTGATCCTTACTATATTGATGTATCTGTATCTGAAGTTTTCGAAACAGGGATACGAACTGTCGGTTGTCGGCGAGTCGGAGAACACCGCCCGCTATGCCGGCATCAATGTCAAGAGAGTCACGATCCGTACGATGATCATTTCCGGCGCGATCTGCGGACTTGCCGGTTTCCTGATTGTATCCGGCAAGGATCAGACAATCGCGACGACTTCTGCCGGCGGACAGGGCTTTACGGCAATCATCGTCGCATGGCTTGCCAAGTTCAATACCTTCTATATGGCACTGATTTCCTTCCTGCTCGTCTTCCTTTCGAGAGGCGCGGCGGAGATCGCTTCCACATACGATCTGAATGATTTCTCATCCAGTATCATCGAAGGTATCATCCTGTTCTTTATCCTCGGCAGTGAATTCTTTATCAATTACCGGGTTATCTTCCGGGGCAGCGAATCAAAGGAGGTGGCTCAGTAATGTCATCTGTACTTGTAGCATGGATTCTGAGAGCAATTCCTTTTGGAACCATTATCATGTTCGGTGCGCTCGGTGAGATTCTTACCGAGAAATCCGGCAACCTGAACCTGGGCGTGCCGGGCATCATGTATCTGGGCGGCTTCGGCGGTTTCGCGAGCGCCTATCTGTATGAGAAGAGCACGGAAAACCCGAACGCAGCCGTCTGCGTGCTGCTGGCACTGTTTTTCGCCATACTGGCCTCGGTGATCGGCGGACTGATTTACAGTTTCCTGACGGTAACGCTGCGTGCCAACCAGAATGTTACGGGTCTTGCCCTGACGACGTTCGGCATGGGTGTCGCCAACTTCTTCGGCGTCTACCTCCTGAACGGCGCGAGCTACACGGCGGCGCCTGTCACCTATGCGACCTTTTCGAAGAAGATTCCGCATCTGTCCTCGATGGGCTGGGCCGGCAAGGTATTTTTCGGCTATGGCATTCTGGTGTACGTCGCGATTGCCGCAGCCATCATCCTGCACTACGTCATGTATCATACGCGCGTCGGCCTGAACCTGCGTGCTGTCGGTGAGAATCCTGCCACGGCAGATGCGGCCGGCATCAACGTCAACAAGTACAAATATCTGGCGACCTGCATCGGTGCCGGCATCTCCGGTATCGGCGGCCTGTACTACGTACTTGATTACAACCAGGGCATCTGGGCGACGACCGACCAGATCGAGGCACTGGGCTGGCTGGCTCTGGCACTGGTTATCTTCACCACCTGGAAACCGCTCAACGCGATCTGGGGCGCTTACCTGTTCGGCATGCTTTACTGGCTGTATCAGTTCATGCCGGGCCTCATGGGCATCAACGTGCCGGGCTATATCACCGATCTGATTCAGATGGTTCCATATGTGGTAACCATGATCGTTCTGATTGTGGTAAGCTTCCGCAAGAAGAAAGAGAATCAGCCGCCGGCAAGTCTTGGACTGTCGTATTTCCGTGAGGAACGCTGATCGTGTGAATTTTATCCTGTCAGTCCGGATCCTTCTATTTGAAGGAGGACCGGACCGGCAGGATTTTCTTTTCTTTCGGGCTGTATACAGAAAATGAAAATTTGTTAACAGTTTATATACGCATAAATTGTACAGAAATAAGTACAATTTGCACGGGATACCGCGTAAAAACAAAGAGTAACGACTTTTATTATTTGAAATAAATATAATAATAAAGTAAATATCAGATAATAAAAGAGTAAAAATTATATTAACAGACAGTAATGTAGGATAAAAACTACACTGTTTAATAAATTTGAAATAATTAGGAAACAGCCTTGCAATATCATAATAGCTTTGTTATAATAGAACGGAACTAAATTATAGGAGGTTCCATATTTTGAAGAAGATGAACATGCCAAAGTATCTTCTTGCAGCTGCACTGAGTGTTTCAATTGCAATTCCGGCAGCGGTTCCGACATATGCAGAGAGTGCGGAAGACGTGCAGCAGAAGATCGATGAGCTCAAGCAGCAGCAGAGTGATCTGGAAGATCAGCTTTCTTCCTTAAAACAGAATAAGACCGATACAGAATCCTATATTTCAGAACTGGACAGCAAGATCAGCGATTATGAATCCCAGCTGTCTGACATCCAGGATCAGATCGACTCGACGAATGATGATATCAACGCCACACAGGATAAGCTCGATGCAGCGAAAGAGGATGAGGCCAATCAGTACGAAGCACTGAAGGCACGTATCCAGGTAATGTACGAGTCAGGCGAGAGCGATTATCTCTCCGTTCTTCTCGGCGCTGATGATCTGCAGTCAATGCTCAATGATAAGGAATACATCAAGAGCATCAATACATATGATAAGAATCTTCTCAGCAGCCTCGCAGAGATCAGAGAAGAAATCGAAGGCTATGAGGCAGAGCTTGAAGACAAGCAGTCCAAGCTGGAGAGTCAGCAGGAAGAGTACCAGATCGAGCAGGAATCACTGCAGTCCATCATGGATGATAAGCAGGAAGAGCTTGCATCGATTGGTGAAGATATCGATACTGTAAGCAGCGACATCTCCGATGTCAGCGCTGATATTGACAATGAGAGCGCATATCTGAACGATATCCTTGCTCAGGCAGCAGCAGCAGAAGCTGCACAGCAGGCAGCCGAGCAGCAGGCAGCGCAGGAACAGGCAGCACAGCAGCAGACTGCATCAAGCGGCA